>Ga0123341_1002784_pt1 | contig 14645 bp, 8 predicted proteins | sample Turbeapinknodule_FD_89959 | JGI IMG/M metagenome (GOLD analysis project Ga0123341, IMG submission 89959) | Root nodule microbial communities of legume samples collected from Mexico - Turtle bean Mexico pink nodule | ecosystem: Host-associated > Plants > Roots > Nodule | place: Mexico: Nepantla... | reverse complement strand
TAAAATTAGTATGCATCTAATGATTTTTATTGTCTTCCTGTAGTGAATGAACCAGCATTTTGTAGGTGAGATTGCTGATAAAAAAAAAAAAAATTGTAGGTGAGATGAGTGTGCATGGAAATTAAAGAATGCATGTGAGATAAGAAGAAACTATGCAATCACGAACCCAGCTGGGCATATAAGTGTGTTTGGTTGCTTTGTCTATTTTCAACATTTTGTAACTTTTGTTATATATGCCCTTAAATTTTGGGATTAGCACTCATAATTGATAATATTATAAAAGGAAAGTTTTCTGTCTTTGTGACTTGTCTTGATGGTGAAAGAGCACCAAACAGTGTGTAAAAGGCTGGAGATATAGGTGTTATTTTAATGATAGATGCAATGACTAATACGTAATGTTACCAAGTTATGAGAAAAAGGGATTATGCTTATGGAATACTCTAATTCCAAATCCAGCTTCATCTAACTAATTTTCTCACTAGGATATTTCTTGTATTAAGACTGTATTTAGATTTTACACTACTTTACAATCTAGGCTTAATTTATTCATTTTTAGCTAAAACACAAATCATTTTTCATCTCTCTCTTAATTATTTATCTTATCTAGCAATTTCAGTATTAATAAAATTGAAATTTAATTACGAAATTAAAGTAAAATGTTTATTAATATTAATCACAAAGCTAGATTGTTTTTACAATTATTTTAATATGTTTTTTATACATTAAGAATAGAAATCTACAAAAAAAAAAATTTATAAAGGATATAACGCAAAATCACTTTTTTAAGAATAAATAAATAAATAAACAAGTATGATTGCTTTTAAACTTAATTTTGAAGGAGTAATTATTTCAAAAAAAAATATTAAGAATATGTAAAAATAACTTTTTAAATGGTGTTCATTTATTCCAAATATCTCTAGCACATCACTTAAAAATTGACGTTGAAATGAATAGGATAATAAAAAAAATACAAGGAGAAAGACAAGAAGGAATCAATGAACTCTTTTTTTAAATCTCCAAAAATAACATCCCTAAATAACATTTAGTAAAAACCATAAAACTAAAGTTAATAAAAATTGTTATCCTCTGTATATCATTATTTTGATGCATGTCCTTGGGTGTATTTTTCGCAATTAAAGTATAGTGAAAGAGTTCCTTAACTAAGACTAAAACTACTCCTGGTATGATAATTAAGTAGACAAACTAAAGGTATGAATAATGATGATATGATAAGAATAATAGCATAAAAAATGGCTTAGGGTTGAATGTTCTTCCATACCCCACATGCACTTTTGGCATCAAACTCACTGCACTTGGATTGTATATTTGCATTTCCTCCTAACTCTGCATTATTTTATGTGCATATATCTTTAACTGTATATTATTTATATGTAGGCGCGTCTAGATGAAGGAATCATGGAAATGATGGCAGTGTTAGATAAATGATAGTTTGGTTATGATAACAGCCACTTTTGCAAAATGCCATCTATTTTGTTTATGTTTGCTGGGTTTTGTGACCTACATTCTTTCATTTTCATTCTTTCATTTTCATTTAGTTGTGGTGGAGGAGGATTTGGTGGGCTACAATTAACTTAATTACTGCCTTTAATCATTGTCAGGGCCTTTAGCAACCAGCAACTGATGGCACCGAGCCACTTACCTTTATCCCCCACCAAAGATCAATTAATATGGTTGTTATGCTTCTAACCAATCAACTCAATAACAAATAATATCACTCTATAATTTAATACAAAAAAAGGATTTCATTATCCAAATTAATTTCAAATTCAGTACATTGGAAGACTCCTTCATGACTCCGATCAATGGCTGCGTAATTCATGAGATAATTGGATCGGATCAAGCAACACACAAAAATTCATATTTACCAAGACTACAATTTTAAATCTTTCCATCACTATCTTATATTATCTAATTTTTCATTCTTGATGATTAAAGTCTTCTACAACAACATTACTCTAGTTAAGAATAACAAGATCCATAACAACAATAAAATAATTAGGAAGTGAAAAATCTAAATCAATTTGTTGACAAAAAATTTCATCAATAAGGTTAATCTTGATGGGTTATCTAAATTCAGTTAGAGACAAATTGATTTGTTAGTAAATTCATGATGTGAGTTATTTGAATTCACTTATCAAAGAATGAATTCTTCAGTAATTATTAACGACTAGATAAAAATATGTCAATAGTATTGACTTACAAACGTTTTACCGATAAAAATTTTACTATTGTTTTTCGTCATAATTGGTTCATTAGTAATAATGCATTTTTTTAATAAAAGTTTAATTAAGTTTTTATCATATTTGAATCTTTCATTTTTAATGCTTTTGAATTTTTTTTTAACTTTTTCTTCAATAATGTTTCTTTTATGTAATTTTTCTCATGAATTTCAAAGTCTTTTATTAATTCTCAAGTCTTTTATCAAGTGGAAACTCAAAGATAAAATGTGTATGTTCATTTTTACCTAATTTTAATTTTGTGCTTACTAAGTTATTTCTTTCCTTTTATTTTAATATTTTATTGTGTTTAAATTTCTCATTTTTGTTTTTTTTTTCATTAACAAATATATTTGGAATATATTTCCAACTCATTCTTTTCATTCTCATTCACTATGTTTTTAACTACATCATCTTCTGCTCTCAAATGGTCACCAATTCCTTTTTCAATAACTTTGTCACTCGTAGTCATGATAACTTTATAGTATTCCTTATGATTGATCTTGTTGTGTGCAAAGAATCTACCACTTTGTTGCTTAGATAACTACTTTTTCAATTAACCCACTCGAGTCTCCAAACTTCTTACATAAGCTTCAATATATTTTTTTATTGGATGAAAAAGATTGAATGAATTTCTCCAAAGTATTAGTCAACTTGGAAGTCTCTTCATAATAGAAGGAAAGTCTCACTATTGCTAACATGGGAGTTGTTTCCTGGAAGAACATGTTTCTTTCTTCCATCCTTAATGATGACTGGTATTGACATTGTTTCTCCAACCCTACAAACATAAGAATTATTATTGAAATTACATATGATTTAGGCATTTTCCAAGCAATGACCTAAACCCCTCACATGCTTTGCAAAATGGTTCGTGTGTTCCTTTCCTACAAGTAGAAATGTCAGATTCAATGATGATATACATGAATGATGGAAATATTTCATAAAAAAATCTTACATTAAATAAAAAAAAGTTAAGAAAATACATGAATGGGATGAAATAACTTTACAAAAACAAAAACTTGAAATTGAATTCTAATAAGGAGAACTATTTTTTTTTAAAATCTAATTCAATTCATGACAACAACGCTAAAAACTTGTTACATTTTCTTATCAAGTGTTCTAATCTAAATAGTTACAATGATAAGTAGGATATCCACTACAAAAATGGCATTAATGGTGGTGATTTTGATATGATAGATCTATTTTTTTTTCATAATTATCTTTATAATATGAAAATTTTATAATTGTTATATTTAGTATTCAAAATATGACATTTACAAGTGTCATTTAACAAGTATATTCTATTTTTTTCTCCCGTGTTTTTCCATTCTCTCCATTTCAGTGTTTTTTCATTCCCTCCATCTCAGTTTTTTTCTGATTAAAAGAAAAACTTAAATTAAGGTTTTTTGTTTACTCTTCTAGATTCTCGTTTTCTAGAGAAAAAAAAAATCATTTTCCAAAAAGAAAATTAACCCTTAGTGTATTCTCTTATTGAAACCATCTCAAATATCACCATTATTGTCAACCTCAGAGCATTCACGCAAACTCTTTTCAAGGCTCACTCCCGCAAACCTCATTGTGGACCTTTGTAATCAACTATAACCGTAAACTTGATCGTTAACTAAATTTGTCTACCCTTACCCTTAACCCTCATCGTGGAACCCTCATCTTGAACACTCTGACGGTGGTTCTTCCTTAATAATCTTGACTGACCTCAACTTCCTTCATACACGTCATCAAGAGGAAGAAGAAAAGGGTAACCTTTATTCCTCTCTAATTTCTTGTGTAAATTTATTGTTGGTGCAAAACCCATATTAAACTTTTTCCCCAATTATATATATTTGAAGCCTTATTCTTGTCAATCTTGATTTCATTTTTTTTGTTATGTATTTCTTTAAATTGATAATGTTGGTTTGCTGCTAGTATTGAAAATCTGAGACAATGTAACTGTGGTAAGTACAAGAGTTTAGTTTTGAAAAATTCACGATTAAATTCATCTTCGTTTTATATTTTGGAAAAAAATTTGGAATGGCTGCAATTTACAGTCTTTAGATCATTAATAAGTTTGCTGGATTGATCTATTATAAGGCATGGTTGTCTTTACTTCTACTGCAACTAATTTTTGTTTGTTTTCTAATATATTTATTTTATACTCCTCTGAAATTGATGGCAGAAAACATTGTTATTATTGTTACATGTTTTTTTTCTAATGTAACAGAAAGCTAAAGTTATGACATTGTTATACTTTCTTTTGCATTGTTAATTAAGTCTTGTATTTCGATCAACTTGCATATTGAGCTACAACTTGTAAAATCAGTTAAAGAAATGACCAAGATACCTTTTACATTTCATCCCACTAGTTCCTCAGTATGTATGTCTGATATTTGGAGTTTTGTTTCTTTCTTAGAAGCTAGAATTGCCAATATGTTTATGAAGTATGTTGAATTTTACTAAAACGATGATAGTTTAGTTTTCTTTTCGACCTTTTTGTTTTAAAAAATCATTTTCAATATTTTAGTTAGAGTTTCAAAATTACGTTAATTCTTTAAGCTTATGGGTATTCTAGACGAATGGATACCAATGACAACTTGCGGGTGGCAAGTCTGTGGCACTCAATGAATGCTATCTCTCAACAGTTATCATCCGTATCAGGTTGTTTAGGAATTGAACTTCTCCAAGTAGATACATTTGATCTACATTGCTTTCAATTACTTTTTCTTTGACCATGTTGTAAATATTTATATTCTATTTTCGAAATTCAGTTGGAGATTTACATATTAATTATAATGTTGGCATATGCATGCCTCAAATAGCAATGATCATAATCTTTTGTCATAGATTATTTCTTCGAATCTCATGCAAAGAACGATAGAAGGGTGGGTTGTTGTACTTTCAAATATATATTATGTAGTAGGCATTTTACCTCTTTAGATCTCAAGTTTCAACTTAATGTAGTGTGTTATATTTGTGTAGATAAAAGTGATGATTAATAGCATAGATGAAAGTCATGATTAGTAGCATAGAAGAGAAACCTAGACTTTAAGAAATTAAAGTTATTTATGGGCCAACTGTGTTTTCGGTTATTTCAAAACATTTTGCAACATCGAAAGTTTATATGGGGGAACTAGTAACTAGAATAACAAAGAATGAAACGATGGAGAGATGGACATAAAAGAATGTATCATATATCTCAATTTACTATTCCATTCAACTTTTTTATCTTACATTTTATTTCAAATTCCAACTACTACCTAAACTTTTGTGTTTAGTGAACTGTCAAAATCTTTAAAACATCTATGCTTTATTATTTGAGTTCTATAATTATTTGATGTAAGGGCTTCTAGTTATGTTCCAAATTTATATTACGAGAATGGTAGATGTGAAAGTTATACTTTGAAAGATTACTTACCAACATCTCATAATTCACTTGATGAACTTTTTTTGCAGACCATTACAATGGTTTGCATGTTCCTTGCTATGAAGGTTGAAGAGACTCCTCGACCACTAAAAGATGTTATTCTTGTTTCTTATTAGATCATTTATAAGAAGGATTTTGTAGCTGCATAAAGGATAATAAAAGGTGTTTTATTGTTGATGATGGTTTGATCATTTCACTCATATACATCAACATTTTGACTTGGGATTTAGATGAAATTGCCACTTCATTTAACTCAAGTGACTTTTTCTTGTTGTTTGGTGTCTTTCACCAATTGGCTAGTGGACTAATTTTTTTCAATTAGCTTCAAGATTGTGCCTCCCTCCAACTTGTTTCTAGCCAAAACACCATATGTCTAGATATAATGTTAAGCATGGTAGATCACTACAAAAAAATTATTAAATAGAAACTAATCTTAGAGACCAAAATAATTGGTTACTATATTGACTAAATTAGACCATTTTATAATCTAAAAAATTATTGGTATCTAAAATAATTTCTATTATTAATATAAATTTATAAAATAGTTTCTAAATTGGTACCTAACCATTAACTACTAAGGTTTTAGCTACTAACTACTTCATATTCTAAATTAGTCTTTATTAGCTTTCTAAAGACTAATTTAAAATATAAAATATTAGTAGCTAAAACCTTGGTAGCTAATTTATATAGCAATTTAGAAACCATTTTATAAATTTTTATTAATAATAGAAATCACTTTAGATACCAATAATTTTTTAATCTCTAATTTAGTCAACATATGATGACTAATTATTTTTTTTGTCTCTTAAATTTTGTTACCATGTAATAATTTTCTTGTAGTGGATGTGTCCTAAATATTGAAATCCTCTAAAATGTCTACCTACCTTGTAAATTATGTATAATATCCAAGTTTTTTAAACTTGTGTGCTTAATAATTAATAAATTATAAGATTAGGTGGATAAATTATCAATAATTTAATATATTTGAATTACGACAGTTGAGTAACGTATTACAATTTAGAATTTACTGTAATAATAACATTTAGAAACACCATATTATAACATCAATAATGATGTCTATATGTACCCTTCTATACATTTAAAATGTTTTTCAACTAAAAATATTAAAGTAATTTTAATTAACACTATTTACAACATTAAAATATTATTTTATATCGTATGTTAAATAAAGGTGCGACAGTTAAAATACTAAGGTTAGGAGTCTTCAAATATTTACTTTTTAAAACTTGAGAAAGTAAATATTTCAAATACATGTTAAATAAAATTGACGCTTATTAGATATTTTTCCTTAATTCTGATATGTTTTTTTTAAGGAGAATAAAAACATTTATTTTCCTTTCAATAGAAAGAGAGAATGTGAGAACATAAGTGAAAAATATATTTTCTCCGACAAATATTTATATCCATTTAAAATATTTAATTTTAAAAATATTACGTTTACATTTCAATAACAAATATTAACACTTTTAAGATTGATAATATTATATTTTTTTTTTATTTGTAACATCCTTAATATCGAATCATGAAAAAATAAATTAAAAAATAATACTTTCTAAAAATTAACACTTTCTAAATTGTTTTTCCTCAACCTATTTAGAAAGTAGTTCTTTTTAAATTCGTGTTCCTTACCTAATAGATTTATTTTTAGATGTATTTTTTCTTCTTCACCTCGCATTCCATACAATTGTGGCACCTCTCACTCTTTTTCTCTCTTCCTCACTTTCACACTGGCACACCTCCATTGAAAAGTTCTACAACTCACTAATGTAGGAGATTAAAATAAACTTTCTATGCCAGTTCTAACACTGACATAGATAAACTCGATATAAAAAGTGTAATTTTTTTTATGAAAGTTGTAGTAGAAAATCCACTTTGTATGTTTGTTTTAAGATCAATAATAAAAAACATTCAAGTTTTAATATCATATACATGTTTTTCACCTTACTTTCTATGACGATTAAAGTTATACCAATCATAGAAAGTCATTTTTTTATGATAAATGGAGTTTTAACTATCATAGAATGTGTTACTTTCTATGATGATTATGACTACACTCGTCACAGAAAGTAACACTTTCTATTATACATTTAACTTTAAGTGTCATAAAAAATGTGTTTTTTTTAAAGTAGTATGTATTCATTTTCCTAATTGCATAAGAAAGACCTTACATAATAAACACAATACCTATGTAGAAATTTTCAAATAAAATCTTAAAGATACTATATAAACAACTATAAATTTTACTAAAAGTTAATGTGTTTAACTACATACAAAATTGTTAATTATACAAAGTTGTTAGTTCTAACATTATCATTTACAGTAAATACTTAAAAGAAATTATGATCACTTCAGAGTCTTGTAACACTTCATCATTCAATGGAGATGGGTCATTGGATATCTATATATAATCAAATATTTAAGATGAAATTAACACGTAGATATTTCAATTGTCATAGTAAATTGTTAGAAAATCATATTTTCCACTAGTCATTGTACACTTCCTCCATCATGACTTTAGTATCCCTCTACACCATCGTTGCATAGTCATCCACCACCCTTCCTCTTTCCACGTGCCTCCATTCATCATGTTGACTTTCTCTATTGCATATCCCCTACATACTTGTGGAGGATACTCTCTCTCTTTCTCTTTGCCCAAATCCTATCTATAGCAATTGCTCTCACTAACAATGACAATTTTTTTTCTACTTTTAATTATAAATTTAAAAAAAAATATTTTTTCATTATATATAAAAATGTGCTTACCTTAGTTTCTTTATTTTGTATGCCTTTTCACTTACATTATTCAAGATTGTTCATAAATAGGTATTATGTATGTATTGATAATGTTGGCTCTATCACTCATTTATCTCATTCACATCTCATGAGCACTTCAAGCAAAGACATGGATGATGTTTCTCTTGAATGGAAAGAAAGTGTTTGTTTATTATAGATACAACCTATTATGGATATGTTTATTTACAAATGTCATACACAAAATGTCTATGATAGGAAAAAATTGCTCTAACACTAATTTTAACACTAATTTGATGTTGCTTTTTAAATAAAAAAATGAGCTTTATAGGTTATAACTGATCTATAAAGCGTAATTTTCATATTAGTTGTAACTTAATTAATATGAAAATTCTATAATTTGTACATTATCTTAATCAAGATTAACATCTGATCCAATATAAAAAGTCATTTTTAATCAATTTGAAAAGTCTTATAAATTACAAAAAATAACATTTAGTCGTTGTTAAGAAGCAAAAATCGACATTAGTAGACACTATCAGATTTTTTGCATTGTACGTGTAATGAACTTTAAAATCATTGATGGTAATTCACTAGTGTCAATTTTTTAAGACCAACTTTATATAACGATGATTAAATCGACTCTATGTAGACGTTATGTAGAGTTGGCCAAATCAACTTTAGTGTCAATTAAGCCGACTCCAAATAGCGTCAAAGTTTGGATTCGGTATAACACACACTTTCATACTTTCATTTTGGTGAATATGTTATCATTTACAGTTTCGCCTCTTTCATCAAAAGGTCCATCAACTGGTTTCCAATGAAACTGACACTGTTGATGAGCAGGATCCACTTATTCTTTCTACCTTTAATTCCTAGAGCTTCTTCTCATTGGCTCTTCCAATAGCGGTTTTATGACCATAAAGGGTTTTTTTTTCTTTTAACCAAAATGGGGTCGCTTTTAAAAAGAATTACAAATTTGGGTGCCACCTCAATCTGAAGTCTGCCATGTCAACCTGAAGTCTGCCACCTCAATCATAATTTTTTAATTTTTTTAAAATTTTTTTTTCTTGTTTATATACTGAGTAGTAAGTTATGTAATGTTTAAAATTAATTTGATACATAATTTTCTAAGGGTGTTAGTTTTAAGCGAAAAAAAATTGGGTAATCGTGTATGGATCATGTTTGACGATAATGTAATATATTAATGTGGTTATTTGATTAATAAAAAATATGAATAGAATTGCTATTGCATTTGGAAATAAATAGAGAAATGAGAATTGTTATTGTATTTGGAAAATAAATATTTTTGTTGTGGATTTGGAAAATAAATATCTTGGGAAGTAATGATTTTATTGAACACGTGATGATGAGAAAAGGTTAATTATAACTAGACAAATTAGTTAGATTCATTACAAGATATAAAATAAAAATAAAAAGTTGCATTATTGGAAGTAAATTATTTATGAGAAGACGTGCCACAATGTGGTCTTCATATTTGTTGTCAAGGTCTTCGTGAGGGTGATGATCAGACGACAGTGGAGGTGAAAGAGGATCATCATGGATATGTTTGTCATCGTGATTATTGGCTTCATTATGAGATCCTGGTGAGGGCATTGTGGGTCGATAGTGCATGAACCATGTTGGATTATATGTAGAAGGAGGGGTGAATGCTGAAGTTCCAAAAATATTTGGTGGAGTGGAAAAAGTACCCAAAGGAGAAGGTAAAAAATTATACGTGCAAGGAATCTGATGGTGTGGAGAATGAAGTGAGAGGTGGCAAAGATGATCCATGTGTGTGGATGTGGATGGTTGTGGAAGACCCAAATGAATGGAATGACCAACATCAAAACCATGACCATAAGAAGGAAACCTCGAAGGGTGATAAGTCGGATGCGAAGGCGGTTGTGGTTGTGGTTGCGGTTTCGGTTCCATGGGCTCTTGTGACGTGTCATACTGTTCGAAAATAATTGTTAACTTCATTATAAACATGTTGATATTATTAAAAGTAAAAGGCATGAATATGAACTAACTTACATCATCGTCAGAAAACGATTCCTGAGTCGATATGTAACAAATAGTATGGTTAATGTACCATTGCTTGTATGTTGTGGAATCATGCAAATGAACATTACCATTAAACTGAATGTCTTTTATTAGACGATTATGTCTATCAGTCCACACTACTATCAACCACTAATGGTATTTAAGCCAATATCTGTCTGTTTTTCCCCTCATATCTTTTTTGTGCAACTCATCTAAGTTTTGTGGCTTTGAAGGAATACCTTGTCAAAAACCGAATTGTCGCATAACCCGATCAGCTTGGTGAAATTCAATGGTGGCAAAAAAAAAAGGGGAACAACTACCCTACTAATTGGAGAAACCTCATCAGTGATCAATACAACGACGTCTGGCCTGTTGTATGGAGTCCACAAGAACTGCAAAATACTTGGCATTAGTATTGGATAAAATATATACTTAAACATTGGATTGAGAATATAAATTGATGTTTTTACGAATCTTTTTTGGCTGTAAATTATCAATTGTCTTCCTTATCAAACTAATTGTCCTCGTAGGTGGGTGATACCTTTGTGACGGTGCACGAGACCACAAATTTGTTAACATTGGACATCAAAGTTTATTTGTATACGTGAGATATTAAATATCAAAATATACATTTTTGCTAGTGGGAAACCATGTTCCCCGACAATGTCCTCAGGAGTTAATGACTCAATTATTGGGGAAAGAGTTTTAATCAGTATGAGTTAGCAACACTTAGCTACAATGAAGAACTTTACAAATTGAATTGGAAGATTGATTCCTTCAATAAGGCACAAGTAGGTTAGAGGTGTAGTTGGTAATAAGATTTTTGATTTTTCCAACGTTGTTTGTCAACAACTTGGTTTGGCAAAGGAGTGTAGGTTCATTGGCAAAGGAATGTAGGTTGCTATTTAATTGCATTTGAGCCTTATTCACACCAACAAATGTGCTTCATTTTTTTCCTTCATTCAATGGGTCAAAATTGGTCAACAAAAGGACTATCTTACAACACTATTTTGAAGCACGCTTGTAAGTGAATATTAGATGTACTTTAAAGTTGTCATATGCGGTGCACTTTGGAAATTGAAGGTCTTCCCTTCACTGTACATGAATGAAGACAAAGGAAGAGAACCTGCCAACTCGTGACCATTGCATGTGAAAGAAGTGAATTTAGTGCATTGATTAAAGTGGGGGAGACAACCCCACTATAATAAAAAAAAACCGAGAGTTTCAATAAGATGTGGGAGCAGATATCATATGAGTACAGAGACACCGTGCAACATAGATACTATGTTGTCACTAGAGAGAACCCTGATCCCGAAACCATTGATCTCCTCATCTCTACATGTAACAAATAATCACATTTTCTCTTCTGAGACAATTTAATGCAGTTTTTTTTTATAGGTGCTTTAAGTGTTATTCTTTATTAGAATTCAAGCTTTTATTTGAAGAGGTTTCACAATACAAATTAACATAGATTATCAAGGTGAAATCTAATTGAGTGGAGGAATAATAACAAATATAAGTTTTGGTCTTTTACTAAATTAATATGTTAAAAAATGTTTTCCTTTTAAATGACTTTTCGTAATAGTTAAATTTTGTGAGTCTAACTACTATATATAATTTTATATTTCCATAAAAAATCTAGGTGTGATTTTATTTAATATTTAATGTCTTTAGAACCTGTAAAATTTCTCTAGATTCAATTCTTTTTTGTTATTTGATTACTCAACTTTTATGTGTGTTTTAACTCTCTTGGAGGCAAATGAATGTTGAATTCACGTGAACTAATTTTCTTGTCAATGATTGGGTTTCAATTTCATCCATGTTTTTTCCAATTAATTTTTTATTTTCTAAAGTTATTAAAAGTTTAAAAATTAAAAAATAGTTTTTGGCACATTATGTTGAGTTGTGCATGTCAATTCTTGATTTTGAAATGACATTGTATTTTTAATTCTACACTGCACACCTATGCTAGAAAATCATATAGGAAATAATGAATGAATCCCAAACTAAACATAGTTTGAAAGATATAACCAGGTAGCATTCCCTACATTCTTCCGTACACTACTATGATAGTGTCTCTAAGAATTCCTTTCCATATTTTATTCTTTTATATTTACGGTGTATATGGAAGTTCTTCGAACAATGAGAAAGAACCTATTATTAGAGATATGGTTCATGAATTCAGTGAAGATGATGAACAAGAGGAGTACATTTCAGAGGAGCAAACCTTCCCAACATCATCCAACCACAATGTTCAATCATTTAGTTGTGCAACCCGCAATATATATTTTGACCTCTCAAAAGGCATGTCTTTCAATTCAAAGGAGTCAACTAATTATAGTGTCAGTGCAATATATTACTCGTACGTATGTTGTTGATGGTGTTGAAGACCAATATAATTACATCTTGGAACGTGTGTTTTGGTTGTTCAAGCCATGCATTGAAAGGGTTCAAATATTGCAAGCCAATAGTTCAAGTTGATGGCACATTCTTGATTGGAAAATATCACGACACTTAGTTGACTACCAACAGTCAAGATGGGAATCAAAATATTTTTCCATTAGCTTTCGCCATTGTTGAGGGTGAAACAAAGGAGCCTTTATATGGTTTTTCCAATTGTTACGAGCATATATGACACCTCAGTCAAATCTATGCATGATTAAGGATAGAGGAACAACAATATTATCAGTATTACAATCTCCAAAATTTGCTTCAGAAGAAGATGATTTAACCTCAGTGTATTGCCACCATATAACATCCAATTTCAACAAGAGGTTTAAAAATGTTGAGTTAAAGCGGAAACTAATCAACATGGGTAAACATTTCTTAACTTCAAACAATTCACAACCTTTTCATTAATAAGTTTTTTTGAAATTGTCACAAGTTATGAAAAGAAGTAGCCAACTCTACAAGCAAAGTTATCGGTTATGCAAGCAAGATTTCCACATGCAGTCTCTTGGATTGATCAAATACCATTGAAAAAATAGGCACATGCCTATGATGAGGGCAAGAGGTACAAGCACATAACAACAAATCTTGCTAAAAGCATCAACTCTATTTTGAAAGGGGCTCGATCCTTACCAATTTGTTCTTTGGTTAAGACCATATTTGAAAGAACAAATGATTGGTTTGTTGAATGAATGACTAAAATACAATGGATGTTGCGAGCCGAACATCAATTCCCAAAAGATATAGTCGCTCTGCTATGAAAGGATGAAACACAATCTACTATGTGTCTTGCAAAGATATGACCGAGAAAATTCAGTCTTTCATGTGGAAGACATGTTGACTATTGAACTTCGACGCTACCCAAATGATACAGACCAACAGATAACTAAATATACAAAAAGCATTTCCCAAAAGGGTCAGTCATCCCAAGATACAAAGTCAGGCTCTACCAAGCCTCAAGAAAGAATCAACAAAAGAAGAAGTTATAAACCTGAATATAAAAAATTCTTCCTTTTGGTCTTCTTAAAAATTAGAATATGTTTGTAAATAATTTGGGCTCACTTTAGGGGTCCAAATAACAAAGATAGGCTAAAATAAGGTGCCTTTACCATAATAGGGGGTGTAGGTATCATTTTAGCTTGTTCCTAGCCCTTTAGGAAGACAATTTGACCTAGTTTCTAGAAGAACAAGCCTAGGGTGAGGGTTTGACTTAGTCAAACCCTAAGGCTGCCCATTTTTTCCATTTTCCCATCCTACCCCTCTTCCTTGTTTTCCAAGGCTCCTTCACCTATAAATAGGAGGTCTACCTATTGTATTTTACAAGTTGAATTTGAATGAAGTAAAGAAACTTTGCACAAATTGTGTGAGCTCTTAGTGAGGCTTATGTCCTTTTAGGTTTGAGGTCTTATCTTAAGTGATTTGGGAAGTTCTGAAGTTGCGGCCAACACATTCATCTTGGAGCACATCACCCTCCAAGTGGCGTGACATTTCTCACCCACCATCATAAGTTTTCTCATTCCATTTTCCTTCCATTTCTCCATTCCATTTATATTCTTATCTCTTTTTCTCTTAATTGTTGTTCTTGGGTTTCACTCATAATCATGAGTATGGTGCATCATTTGGGAGGCCATGACCACCATTGATGTTTACCTTGTGCCCATTTCAATTCCGCAATTGCATCTCATCCTCACTATATCTTGTTTTTCATCTTTGCCTCTGTGAAG
>Ga0123341_1002783_pt1 | contig 14646 bp, 8 predicted proteins | sample Turbeapinknodule_FD_89959 | JGI IMG/M metagenome (GOLD analysis project Ga0123341, IMG submission 89959) | Root nodule microbial communities of legume samples collected from Mexico - Turtle bean Mexico pink nodule | ecosystem: Host-associated > Plants > Roots > Nodule | place: Mexico: Nepantla... | reverse complement strand
TTACTATTTTTTTTTAAATATTAAAATTCATTTTGGAGATAATTAATGATAAAAAAGAGACTATTATTAAAAAATAAAAACATTTGCTAGTCTCACACATGAGTTTTATAATTTCCAGTGAATTTGAACTAATGGTAAGAAGTATATTAGTAATAGTCTATTTTTTTATATATAAAAGCTTTCATATTAGTAATAATCTATTAAAGAGCGTTATTAATTTTTTTATTATGGGAAATACTGATAACTTATTTTTTAAAATACTCTTTTTCAATGAACTATTTGTTAATTGTTAAAATGTATTGAAAATTGCTAAATTAAATCACAAATTTATATAATAATACGATTTTAATTTATACGAGAAAAATAAATCTTAATGAATTATGTGTCATGATTAAAAGACTGTAATATAATTTTGACTTAGATAGATAGCATTGAGCCAACCTGGAGAAGATAACAATATGAAAGTAGAATAACATCTACATGTTCCGGGTTTTGTTCCTTAAAACTAATGATATTATGAAAGAAACAATTCGCAGCAGAAAATGGAAATTGAAGGAGCATGTATATGATCTGGAAAAAATTTGAAAAAACTATTTGAAATAAAAATTATAAGATATGGAAATAATTAAAAAAGAAAAAGGCTAAATGGGGTGGAGAGCAAGAACATGATCCCTGTCTCGTCCCATTTGCAAATGGAGAGAAGAAACTATTTGTCCCTATTATCCCATCTTAACAGATAATCATCCCCATGCCCATTACCTGTTCCATCAACAATACGCCACTCTCTTTATCTAATATGTCTCAACAATTTTCCTATGAATCATGCAACTTCCAACTCTATCGTTTAAAACTTCAAAATTCTATCAATTAAGTGCTCAATAACTTCAATTTGTCTTTATTGCAGAGGATTTGACAGCAATGCAGTCAGAAACGCAGGAAGTGTTTAGTGATGTTTAAGAAATAGAAGGAATCTGGTGTGATGAAACAAATTTGTAATAAGAATAGTTTTGACAAGGTCTTGCTAATTAGTGTCCTAAGAACATTGATTAAGAATTTAAAAAGAGGAGATTTTTATTGAAGATTATGAGACCACTTGAATGTGTGACACTTACTCACCCCAACTATCTGGCCTATTCCAGGCTACTTCTGTTGAAAAATTATTTTATAGACCAAATCTGTATTCCCTGGATTCAACAGTTTGAGTGTGATTGGTTCAATCTAAAAACAGTTTGAGTGTGATAGCCTAAAAGGTAAATTTAGAGAGAATACATTGAATTTGTTATATAACTTACAGTAACTGCCTCTGGCTTTGCAAGCATTCTGATGTGAATCTTAGTCTTAGGAGTACACTGGGTTCCCACATAAGCTCTCATCAAATCAAGTATGACCAATGGGATTGGTAGATACACGTGAGAACCTTGTCTCATCACATGGCACCACCTCATCATGTCTTTCAAAGCTATAACCACATTATGCGGTCAATGCAATAGGCTTAAACCAAATACAACTTCACTGGGATCATGATAAGTTGCTGTCCAAACTTGTCTTTATTAATAGGACAAAGTTTAAACACAGTTCTATGACTATCTCTCATGGTCTTTTCTAATAATAAGATTTGAACTTTTATTTTAAGAACTGTGTGATAAAGTTTCCATTCAAGATTAAAATAAGATATCAAATAAAAATAAAACTTCAACTTTGATTGAAAAAACAGTTAAAACTAACTTTACAACTCTAAACACACTTATAAAATTGCATCTAAGTTTTATCTTTATTGATATGCCAACAGAATTCAAAATACTCCGACAAACGATCTTTTGAGGAATCAGCTCTGCATTTGACTTTCACTCGAAACGTACTTCAAAGCTCACCATGGTCTATCTGCTCATAAACATATGGTCTGAAAATGCATAGTTTTGTTTTTATTTTCCTTTTTGCTGAGATCAACAAGGTGAAAATCAGTGATTTGTCACTGTCAGATACCACTCAGAATACAAAGTAAATTCATGACCAAGAAAACAGCAATGGACATCTATATCGTTATGGACAACCTTCACATCTTAGGGGGCCTTGTCTCTGCTTTCATCTCAAGTGCTAAAAAATATATTCTTGAAAATAACATGTATACTTTTGGGCATCCTATAGACATCGGAATAAACGAGATCATCAATTGTAACAGACAAAGAAGCTTGGAACATATCTGGTATTGTATTAAGCTTGAGAAGTAACAAACTCCAGTTTCTTAACTTAGATATTGGACATAACTTTGAAAAGATTAGCTACTTAGAGCAGCAACTGTTACCATTTTTATTGTTTTGTCGCACAACGGTGCATCACTTTTTGCACATAAACATAAGTACCATATTTTACAAGGGACCTATCGCTTCAAAATTCTTGAACAACCATACGCGACCGAACTCGAGCGATCTCTGATATGGATACGCGTGTAACAAAACAACCTGCGTATGAACGCAACTTAGAGCACATCTTGGTACATATCACAACTTGATTAAGTGGTGTTGGAATTGTCCATTATGTGATCACAGTAGGTTGCTCCCTCCCTGTGAAGTCTTTGAGCTTTGACACGGATATTGCCAAATCTGTACAATAATAAGAGCAATCAATTGCATAGAAAATAGAGCAAGTCATTTGATATTACTTTATTTTATCTTAGTAAATGAAAATAACCTATCAATGGTTTTAAGGCAATTTGAGCTTCAACATCATGTTTAGAAACATGTGGTTCAAACTGTTCTATGTACACTCTAACAGTCGCCCCTGCAGAACCAGTTCCCTGTAAAAGAAAACATTGCAATCACTTCAATTTTATGCCCAGATTTCCAAGATGGATTCAACTACTTTGAAAGAGACAAGGTGGACAAACAAACAGATGCCACGTACTGATAAACGATATATAATCCTTGATCCATCTGTAAAAACAAACCGAACGCCTTGTTTTGATACCACACTTCCGTCTACCTGCACATCTAAAGCAGATCAGAACCGAACAATTGCAAGGAAATTGTGAATTATGGTAGCTTGTCCTTGAATTAAAAATGAAAAAATGAATATGATACAAATGTACACGATGTAAAACTTACAGGATCGGTGTATGTAAAATCATCTGCAAACTGGAGGACATAACTTCCTGTAGATGAATACTTTCCACACTTAAAAAATAGTCAGGAGAGGATTGAAAGAATTGAAGGATCGTGATTCCTGAAACTTACCATACTTATCACCAGCCTTGCTCTTGGATACAATATCTCGTAGGTATTCTATCATCTTATTGGCACCTTCAGTTTCACATTCCTATATTACGGACATAGATTTGTTAAAGAAACATTACACTTAACCAAGCTCAGAATATGTTACAAAATTGAACTCCAATTGCAGCAATGATACCTACCTCGTAGTCATATCTAGAGAAGAAATTCCTTCCATAAGTTGCCCAGTGCTCCTTCACGACGTCGGATACGGAGACCAATTTCTCCCCTGGCTTCTTGTCTTTGTTGCGATGTGCTATAATTGAAAGCCAAGCTAAGACAGCCCTGTAAGTGGAAATCATTTGGATGATGCAGACGATTATGCATAGGACAGAACTTAGATAAAGTTTCTAACATGATCGTGGTGATGTTTCCCAATAAAAATATAACGTGTATTATTTTTTGTCATATGATCTTCCCTTGAGGTTGTTCCGGTTGAGGCATAAAATGTAATACATGTTTTAGTTTTATAGGGCCACAATATTACAAACATCTAAGCAATTTGATTAAGTTCTATTCTTGACAACAATTCGAGCAGAGCAAATGTAGGTGTCTTTCAGAATTCTATTAAGTTCAAGATACATCAAAGTAGCTAGCCTAAAAAATAATTGAAAAAATTAACTTAGATTTACAAAACCATTTGGAATATATACCAGATGCCATCTTTCTCACGAATGTGGTCAGAACCTGTTCCAAAACTCTCTTCCCCGCAAACTGACAAATTCCCAGCATCCATAAGATTCCCAAAAAATTTCCAACCAGTGGGGACCTGAATCCAGTGTCCATCTTTTGTTATTTGAGAACTGTCTAAAAATATGTGAAGCTTATTTCATAATTTTCAGGAAGAGATTTTAAAAAAGAAATAAAACTTGCCTCGAAGAAAGGGAGGTTCAGTTTTTCAGCAACACGATCTAGAGCACCACTTGTCGGCATTGATCGAGCAAGACCCTGCAATTAAAACACAGAATATATATACTTCTGTTGTACAACGACGAATTCATATTAATTTGTGTGTAAAATTTCAACCTTCACACCGTCCTTGAAGTATGGAATTGCTTCTGTATTGGCTGCAATAACTGCTACAGAGTCTGAAGGAGTTACAAAGAAACTTTTTCCTAGAATCATATTTCTATCACCATCCCCTGAACAAAGATTGCATACATTAACCCCATTGAATAAACACACACAAAGACAAACAAAATATTGTTGCACAAGCATACACACAAAGACAAACAAAACATTGTTGCACAAGCATACATCAATCACGTCTTCTGCAATATGTCTAAAAAATGGCATGATATATACCATGTGAACACTTGAACCACAAATACAACGTTTAGCTTAAAATTGTTGGTTACATTCGGCAAAAGTTGGAACGAAAGAGTAAAAATTGAAATATTATGGAGATATATTCACCCAAACATTGCTAATTTCCATTTATTTCATTTATATTTCCCAGACAAAGCTTGTTTGAATGAGCATTTTCATAAGCACTTTAAGGGGAGAAAAATAAGAAGAAAATGAAATGAGTTCCTCCATCAGTTTAAAATTAGCTTATGTGCAAGTTAAAATAAAAATTTAGAGAAGCTATATGAAAAACTTCTAAAAATTTGGTTATGAAAAAACTAATTTCATTTTTTTCATTTTTCTTTCTGACATGCGTCTATGGAAAAACTCACCCAAATATACTCAGGCTAGAATTAGGGTAGTATGTATCAGTACTGGGTTATCAGAATATGTAAGAAATACAATTGAAAATATTTTATCGCTTTTAATTCATAAAAAATAAAAAAATAGATAATATTACTTGTTCAGGTTCATTGGGTATTGTCAAGTTAATTTTATTTTTTCTATGATGTTAACAAACAATTTTTCCAATTCTACGATAAATAAGCTGATCAGATATAAACTTCGTGTGGAATGTGGAGAGTACTTGAGTCAAGGTTACAGAGAGAAGATTCATCCCCAACAATATAATCTACAATAATTGCATAAGCTAGTATATCCCTAAACTGATTTAACATAGTACAAATAAATGCCCTTGTTCAATCATTTCAATCGACTTTCTATAAGGCAAAAGTAGTTTTACTTCTAAAATGGCCTAAATAACTTGACCATACATAACATAAAACTGGATCATGTCATCCAAGAGATGATGTTCTTCAGATGAATTAAAAATGATGCAGCAAATTGTTATTTTATAGGTTGTGATGCAATCAAACCCTTGGTGGTGATGCAAGGAACCTAGGCATGTCTAGGAAAACCCTAATTTTTTCTTCTCAATATATGCTTTCTTGAGTTTGCAATCCTTACCAGATTTGGTCGACAGAATTAAGATATTCCTTTTTTATAACTGTCACCTTCTCATGAGTTTTCCCATAAATCCATCTGACCTAAAATTACAAATTCACATGTACTGTTCACAATGCCCCCTTAAAACTGATCCAACACAACCATAAAATAAACCCATTAAATCCTAAATAAAGAGTGAGTATTTTTCCATAATAAACTTAACCAAACACATAATAAATCTATGTATTCCCCTGTCATATGTCATGTTGCTCGTACCACATTGACACAAACACGGATTGAGAAGAATTTGTTGCAAAACTATATAACTTATCATGAATCAAAAACAGAGAAAAAAAAGGACACAGTGAAATAGTAAAAGGATGGCATCAATTTTGATTTTCAAGTATAACAAGACACAGCAAAAAAATCCAAAATAAAGCAAAGCAACTAAGGCAATCTCCACAAACAGTGGCCATTGATAAACCAGTTCAACAATAGGCAAGAATTTCTTCTATTGAATATCTGCAAACAAACAATTTATTTTAAGAAAATTTAATGACAATTAGAGATTTAATTATTTCCTCTAAGGTGTTAATCAACAATCAGTCTTATAAAATCAAGTACCAAAAACATCTGGCTAGATTGAAGCTGTGTCAACATATAAGGGAAACCTAGCCTTACCCCTCGTAAGTGGAAAACTATTTCAACGATGTGGACCCATGACCTCTGGGTCACAAGGCAGCAACAATACTTGTTGCCAAAGCTATCTCCCAACAGAAACACATATACTAAAAAACAAATTAGCTACTTAATAAAAAGCTGGCTACTGCATTGGTCTCACATACCATCACTGGCAGCTCCAAAATCAGGTCCATTTTCAGCATACAGAATGTTTACAAGATCCTTTGCATATCTGCTCAGGAAACATTACCATTAAAACTAATGTTCTTATGTATGAAAACAAAATGAAAAAAAATAAAGCACTAAACTCACGTTAGATTAGGATCAGGATGGCCGTGTCCAAAATCTTCCAAAGGAATTCCATTTGAAATTGAATCCTACATTACATAATGAACATCCAATATCAATAACTTCATATAAATTTGTACAGACCCTGAAATGAAATAGCTGTTGGAAATCAACGAATCTCACTCACTGGAAGGAGGACTACAGTCCTATTTTTATTTCATTCCAGTAATTTTTGAGATTCCAAGTTAATTATGGGAATATCCTATTTATCATTTTGTTTTTCGTTTTCTTTCTTTATAATGTATCTTTACTGAAACTAAGTAATACAAAGATGATATAATTTTCTTTATACTCTGTTCATATGGGATCAATGTTTGTTCATCACAAATGAAAACCAGGTGCAGCCCCATGCCTAACAGATGCACCACCCCAAAAAGGTTGATCAGCCTCTCACACCTCCCAAAAAACTTAATCAAATCCCAAAAAATAAGTCAATCTCCAATAACTCACTTTAGGGGGAGAGCATAACCAAAGCTCATCATTGGGACCCTCCCATCTCCCTTTCTATATTCCTTTATCTACCCCAACCCCAATGCAAAGTGAAGAACTCAAAGTTCCAGAAAATTCTACCCAATCAGAAAACCTAAACAAAAGCAAGTCAAGCAGGAGAATTAGAAAATAGACCTCAAGGTGAATTTCAATTTGTTTCCGTAACTTTTCAAAATGAGATCATGTTCCTTTGCAAATTCAGTCACCATATATAGACCTAGATCAGGAGAAAGTCATAAAAGTAACATAAAAAGTAACAAAGGTAATGATGCAATAGATGATCTTGATCTGCTCCTTCTCTCTCGCACAAGAAACAAGTATTAGAGGGAATTGGAAAATAAACCTTGAGGAATTTCAAAATTTTGCAAAAGTTTCCAGCATGAGATCTCATGTTCCTTTGCAGAGTCAAATTCCATACGTTGAGCCAAATAAGAAGAAAGCCCCCAAAAAGTAACAGGGAGGGTAATGATACAATTGATGATCTTGATCTGCTCAGTGCTTTTAGGAGTTAGGAGTTGCACAAAGCATCTTACATCAAGTTATCTTTCATATTCTAACCCGTCCCCATGTTAGGGATCTTTAATTACAAAATTGGAACGTATATAGGTTCCAAAATCAGTTTATTAAATCTGAAAGATCAGAACTAGAGTTATTGTTCAAGGGGAAATGACAGCACTGAATGAAATAAGACCTGGGAAATTGTTACTGTTTCCAAAGGAAAGAATTTCGCTGGATGCAGATGGATCATTAACATAAAGATGAACTCAGAAGGAAAAATGGGCAATAACAACACTAGTTGCCCAAGGTTATACTCAAACTCATGGCAATAGATTATCAGGAAATGTTTGACCCATTGGCGAGGTGAAATTCAGTATAATAGAGTTCAGCATACAGAGAGAAGAGAAAGAGAGGATAAAGAGAAGAATGCTAATGATTATATAATCATATACAAAGAGAGAGGAAGCTACTTATAAGAAAGTGAGACTTGCAATCCAAACTACCAAAGTCTGACTAACTGCTGACTAAGGAGCTAACTAACAGAAAGGTAACTGCGGAAACAGAAGTACTATACCAATCTATTAAATTACGATATTAATTTCTCTTATAGCGAATTTGTGTTGGAGACTATACCAAATGGATGTAAAGAAAGACTTCTTGAACAGGAAGAGGAGGTTTATATGAAACTACTCCTAGGAAGGATAAAACAATAATATTGAATAAATCCCTATAATATGGGCTGAAGCAGTCACTGAGGACTTGGTTTACAAAATTCAGTACTGCTACGATGCAGTTTGGCTACTAAAAGTTACAAGAACAACATCTTGTTTGTGAAGAATTTAGAAGATGGAAGAAGTTGTTCTAATAGTCTGTTTCGGTCTTCACAGGTTATAAATTAATACTTTCCTGGGATGGAAGCGACCATAAGCAGGAAGGGTATTTTTGTCTCCCAAAGGAAGAACATTCTTGATTTTCTAAAAGAAATAGAGGAACTAGGAATCAAATTTACAGCAACTTCTATGGTCCAAAAGAAGAAGCACAAGACCACTAAGGATGATCAACTTGTTGAAAAGGGCAGGAACAAATGCTTTGTAGGTAAACTGGTTTACTTTTCTTTTGTCTTTTACTGGACTAGGCATTACCTACAGTAATAGTGTGGTAAATCAGTTCATGTATTATTCAAGAAAACGAATACCTTGATGTTGTATGTCAAAAACTATGCCATATATACATCTGGAAAGGGGACGTTATTTTTGAAAGAATGAAGATCAAACTGTTGAGTTCTATACAAATGCCAGTTCAGTTGAGGATACAAAGTCCATCAAGGGTATTGTACAATGGTGTAGGGAAATTTGACAAGATGGAGATGCAAGAAACAAACTGCAGTGGCAAAGAGCAGTGCAGAGGTAGAACATAAAGCAAGAGCTCAAGGTGTTTGTGAATTTATCTAGATAAAATAGGTTACTTGATGATTCATCTATTCTAATTCAAGAACCTATGAAACTCTTTAGTGGCATCAAGTCAACTAGCACTACAGTTTGCAGTCCAATCCAATTCAACATGATAAGATGAACTATGAAGCACATAAGGCTTGATACAAACTTTATCAAATTAGAAATTGAAATTCGGACATTTACCATACACTACATTCAAACAAAATTACAGTCAGCAATGTGCTCACAAAGGCTTTGTTAAAATCAAATTTTGAGTCTAATGTTGACAAGCTGGGGATGACTAATATCTATTCCCCAATATCAGAGGAGTGTTAGAAATCCATCCGAAAATCTTATCACATCTAATTAATTGGAAGGACTATAGTCAACTTATTTCTATTTTCATTTCATTCAATGTAATTTTTGGATTTCTAGTTGATTCATATGTTACTATTGTTTTCTTTTCCATTTTCATCCTTCTTTCTCTATAATGTATTTCTTCTCATATGAAATAATATAGAGAAATAATTTTTTTTCAGTCTGCTTATAATAATTTAAAAGAGGAGTGGAGGACCATACCAGACTAGCACCAAGTTTATCAACGAAGATGGGTTTAGCGTAAGCACCAGAAACTGCATGCATGGCATCAAATATAAACCTAGAAAAAAACACAAAAATTTAAATACTGCGGGATTCTCATAGAGCTTAAACGCTATAACCAGCCATGACTCTTGAGTTGGGATTTCCCTACTCTCTGTTAAGAAAAATAACATCCATAATTTGGAAAATCTAACTTGTTTCTGGTAGTGCAGCACCATTAAAATCTTAGAAAACCACAAGGATATACAACAGCTTGCACTGTAAGTACGGACAGAAAAGGCTAACCTCTTTCAATTACGAATAAGGTTGACTCAAGAAGTGGAATACAAATACATAGCAAGGGAAAAAACATACAAGATCGCAAGATCCTTTTAATGATTCCATATTTGATGACCATATCTCTCAATAGATCCTTTTAATGATTCCCTATTTAACAACCAGATCTCCGATTTCTAATGCAAGCCTCCCAAGGATTCTTTTGGGTGATATTGAAGTAGCACAGAAAATTAAATATTTTGTCAAACAGGGGGTCTCAACTCAAATTATAATAGTGCAGACAGCAGGATGTTAAAGAGAAAAACCTTTTTGGTCCATGTCAATGTGAAGAGACTATATAGTACCAGAGTAGGGTTGTGGGACAAAGCAAACTATGTACAAAAGCCATTATTTGTAGAGTGACTTTGACCTCTAAGACCACAATAAAGAAGTACACTAAAAGGAATAAAATCCAAAGCAACATCTAACCCCAAATAACTCAATATTTGCAATATTTAGGGAACAAGATGACTACCTAAAATCTGGTCGTGAAAGAAGACCCTTGATTAGCTGAAAATCAAATACTGTCTGCAGGGAATATAACAAACGAATAAATAAATTAAGTAAAAATCACAAGAATGCGATCTAGTTCAAGTGAAATATTCTATTAGATTATAGTGGTATGTAAATGAAAGATTATAACGATGCAAACAAATTATTTTCACCTCCAGTAATTCCAGATAGTCGGAGACAGGGTCTATTACTTCCACACTGAAGTTTCCAAACTTTGTAACCCCAACTTTCGATAAGTCAACATCAGGAACTTCAGCTATCTTTAACTCAGAGATCTGCATCAACATAAAATATTTAACCCCAATATCTAAAACACTTTATCATTGACAATAAGAAAGGACTATTTATCTGGAAGATAGTATTCTTACTAATGTCACTTCCAAATCATTTTATAACACCTAGTTTTAAGATAAATGTTTAGTCTTAAAAGTACAAAAGGCTAGCCGCTTCCATGGCTTGTTAGAGCAACTTTGCATATTTACAAAAAAGCCTACAGTCTAACCATTATAACATACTAACATCTGTCAAAAAGAAAAGAAATATATAAAGACCTGAAAAAAAATGTAATATAACGGGGAAATCATGCATGTGGCTTATTATATAAATTCTAATCAGTGGACCTCATAAAAATAACACAAAACAGAAGATATGTCCAGTAAAGTATTTCAAAGAATTGAATAAACCATATTTCACATCTCTGAATTATGCAAGACTATAAGAAAAGAAAAATTGAAAGTCTAATATATCCTACCTAATTTAATCAAATGATAAATTTAAAATTACCAGAATGACTCTGCTCGTTAGCTCTTAACTTTTTTTATTTTCCCTTTTTTCGTAAAAAAATTTATTGAGAGGAGGACGGATGGCATTTAGGTTCAGTTTTAACATAAAGATAAAGTGAACATTGACATCATGTAAAACTTCACACTAGATAAACCCAAGTACAAACAGCTCTCAAGCAACGTCATCAGAGTTCCAGATAAACTTCAGAAAGAAATTTTGAAATCAATAATTATTTTATCAAACTACCATGATGACGAGGCTTCGCATTAGAAGTTATAGTTTGCTTGAAGATTTTAGTGGGTAACCATTAGGAGCATTTAGAAATGGCGATACAGATGATATGCAATGTGCCAGTTGTTAATCATGTAGTAATATCATGATGTAATGAAGACTATTAGGACTTAAAGGAGATTTTACAAAAAAACGTACAACAAGATTGATATGTAATGTAACAGAGTTCTAGATACGAGGTGTAAAGGACAATTAATCAAGAACTGATATGTAATGCAACAGCTTTAAAGAAATTAAATCTTTATATAAGAAGACATCATCACTAAATAAGTAATGATACAATATAAGATCAAGATTACGCTGAATTTTCATCATACAAAAGACAACCTAGGTACAAGTAAAATATTTTAAAGAACAGAATGTAGGATCAGAATGATGGGACACTTACTGACAGTGTGTTTCCATAAATCTTGTCAGTAATGGATTCTGGTGCAGGTTGTCCACTGCTGTAATTAAACTGGAGTAGCAAAGCCATTTATTAGAAACACAAACTGACAGATCTGCACACAAAGTCTTAGAAATTGGCCACAAACATCTTCAGAATAAATGATGCTTCGACAAAGCTGCAAGATTGCATATGGAATACAAAATTACCAATCCCCAAGCATAATATCCATACACCCCCCCCCCCACAATAATGAAAACCAGAGTGATCTCTGAATCATAGGCTTTTCAGAGTATCAACCAATGTCCTCACCAAAGTTTAAAATACAGTAACTTCAGGAGTAGCTATCAGCATTAGTCAATGCACAATTTGATCAATGAAAACATAATGGACGAGAGTAACTAGAAAAGATAGTCACCTTAATACCCCAATCATATTCAGGCCCACCGGGATTATGGCTTGCACTCATAACAAATCCACCATTTGCCTGTTAAAATTTAAGCAAATCAGAAGCAATGAGCAAATGATCTGGAAAGGCTATGCTCATTATACGCCAAAATATTCCAGGAGAAAAAAATTTAACTGGCTTGCCTTTTGCTTTCTTATTACTGCAGAAACAGCTGGTGTTGACAAAATACCTTCCCTGCATTTGAAAGAAAAAGAAATAATTAATGTCTATTACTACCTCCGCATAAGTAATTGCGCACTGAACAATAACTCATACACTAACCCAACAAAGCTGTTTTAGCCTAATGATTCCATTCACTAGTAGATCTCTTGATTTGGAAGAAAATTAATTGGAAAAATAAACCGATTAAGATACTTACTTTCCAACCAGAATTTTTCCAACACCATTTCCAGCTGCAATTTTGATTATGATCTGTAATGCACCATAAACAGCTGTAAAAATCAGAAACAAAATGATTCTCTAAATACAAAATTTACATCTAATTGCTATTGTGACACATTCAAAAAAGTTTACCTGTGCAGCTTCCCGATTAAAGTATCGACCATCACCTCCCAACACTAACAAACCATTCTTGTAATCCTCAGGAGGCAATGAATTAAACAGGGCCTACAGAGGGACAGGATTTTTACTTACATGCAAAGCAAAATGCATAAATCACACACAATCATACACTGAATAGAATTCTACAAACCTGGATCCAATTTGCAAGGTAATTTTCTTGCATAAACACTTTCACCTACAAAACATATATGCATGTAGTTGATTATAAGAAAAACATTACTCCCACACTGTAAATACTTCCTTATAACTATGTTCCTTCATTAATAGCTTTCCAATGTGCTACAGTCAGTTAACAACCAATTTTCAAACAGTGATGAAAAGAAAAATAATCAATACACGGAAAAGGCTATCAAACCAGTGTTTACCAAAGAGAAAATAATGAGTAACTAATTATGTATGAATGGAGTAAAGAGAAAAAGCAAAACAGCAACCTAAAAATACAATTAACAAAAAAAAAGGACGCATCCAACCTTACAAATTTATTTCATTTTCAAGCATATAAATATATCATCAATCATAACCTTAATTAAATCCATGTCAACACTAACACAATCCATATGCTACAAGCTTTCTGATCGAGCATAAACAAACCAGGAATAAAGAGAGCGTCTAAGTGATCACTTTGATCCATGAAACTCAAACAAAGTTACTGCAAGCAGAAAATGAGCGACGAGATGCTTCAATTTCATTGCTTTAGATTACTGGTGTTCCATTGCTAGACTAAACAACAAGGAAACTAAAACCCCGCAAGAAAGATACCTTCTTCCGAAGCCCACTTGTACCAGTCTTTTGCCCCTCAATGGGTTTGGTTGGAATCGAATTAATCTTGCAACAACAAAAGTATAAAAGAAAATGTTAGATTTTAAAACTTAAGAGCATTAATATAAACAGAAGGGACAATGCATGAAAGGAGAAAGACAAAACCTTAATGCCTTCAGGTTCGGCAATGGTTGTGGAAGGCGATGAGGATGATGACGTGGCTCTGATGGTTGAACCGTAGCGATTTCTGAAGGGAAGCTTTTGAGACTTCAAGGAAGAAGGACATGGGAGGAAGGAGGAAGGTTGGATTTTTGAAAATGGGGCAGTGGAGTTTTGGGGTTTGTAGGCAGAGAGGATGAAGTTGTCAAGTTTAGAAGAGAAAGCCATTGATGGGTGTGAAGGAAATTTTGTTCTCTCAGTTTTTGTGAGAGCAAAAGAGACTCTGATGCTGTGCTATTTGTGAGTAATGAGTGATCAGTGATGTGATGATTTATGAGAGAGTCTCTTAACTGTGATAGGAGCAGCTGTGGGAACACATTGATGCCACATGTACGAAGAGACACTTATCTTGAGATTCAACAACATGTGAATGTGAACTGTGAAATGCTTTTTTTGGCCCTTCCCATGATTTTTGCTAAGAAGGTTACTGAACATCGTATGTTCGATTGCACAAAGAACGGCTAAGAATTATTAATTCGGACCCATCTTGATTTTCGTCAGGTGGAAAATTATTTCACCCATTTCCATGCATGCATCTCTCCCTTCAACTTTTTTAGTTAAATTTTAGTTTAAATTTACCTAATATTCTAATTCAATAGCTTATAATTGCTAATTAAAATACACAGTTTAAATATCAAGAAGACTTTATAATCTGATTACACAATTTAAATATTTTTCTTCTCTATACTTTGGATTGTATATTTTACGCAGTGCATACACCTATGATTTACTAGAAATAATAAT
>Ga0123341_1002782_pt1 | contig 14646 bp, 12 predicted proteins | sample Turbeapinknodule_FD_89959 | JGI IMG/M metagenome (GOLD analysis project Ga0123341, IMG submission 89959) | Root nodule microbial communities of legume samples collected from Mexico - Turtle bean Mexico pink nodule | ecosystem: Host-associated > Plants > Roots > Nodule | place: Mexico: Nepantla... | reverse complement strand
TTTTCATATTTTTAGACAAGTATTATGCAGCACTATAATCTTATTAAAATAGTTATATATCTAAAATAAGTTTATTAATTTAAAAGTACTCATGGTGATAACAATGAAAATATATATAAGTAAAATCGTTAAAAGTTTATATTACAACTATTTTTAAAAACTTTAATTTATTTTAAATTAAAAATTACTCACTTATTACTGTCTCAGGTTTGTGTAATTTTTTTTTTATATTTAAAAACATAAATTTTAATGTATAAAAAAGATATTATATTATTATAGTGACAACTTTGTAAGCGTGTTGTGTGAAAAACACTTAGTATCAAATTTAAATTGAAAGCAAATATGAAGACGTTGTTGACGGCGTATTTTTGTTTAAATGGAAATCATAACATTGAATACTTTTTTCAGAAAATTAATATTAAATTGAATGATTTAAAAATAGAAGAACCAGATCGAATTTAATAAATAGATAAAAGGAGTTAAAGAAGTAATCTTTTAAAAACTCAACATAATTACCATTTGAAGCTTTTTTTTGTATGAAAAGTTAATAATAATAAAATGAGGAGAAATAGTATTAAATAAATGAAAAGTGAGTAAGTACCTTATCATTGAAAACTTTTTGTATGGTGGCATTCAAGTCACCTTCCCACTGCCATTTGGCTTTTTCATCTCCTTTCACGCCAAATACATTTTTTAACTTTGGTGCTATTGACTCTCTCTCACTGAATTTCTCTATCTTCGGGCATTCACTTACAATCACTATTTCCAGTGATGGGAATTCAAATTCACACTCCTTGTGACTGCAAAAACTTCTCATCTTCTCTAGCCTTACAAGTTCTACGGTAATCAATTTGCTGAATACAATTTTCATGACTTTGCCTTCTTCAGTTCCCTCATTGCTTACTATTTGCTCTAGATTATGACAACCGATTACCTTCATGGTCTGGAGTTGAACCATGGTTTTGGCCGTGGAGGATGCCATTAAGTTCCTTAATCCATAACAATACTTCAGTTTCAAATTTGTCAAGTAAGTCAACGATACAGAAGAAGGACCTAAATTACTCAATTTGTCGCAACCTTTTAGTCTCAAAAGCTGTAGTCTCTGTAGAACTTGGTCTCGTTCAAATCCTAGATCCTTTATGAATGAAGAACACAAAATCAATTGCTTCAACTGTAATACTTCTTGCGGCCCAATTTTTGTACTTGCCACTGACTCTTGAGAATAAGTAAAAGTCAATTTTAACTTTTCTAGATTTGGCATTGTGTAGAGAAACGGGTAGAGAAGATCGACACTTCGGACTGAGTTCAAGATAATCAGTTCTTTTAGACGGTGCATTTGGTAGTTTGTTAACAACTTTTGTGCTTCCTTGAAGTCAATTTCCAGATACTCCAAGTTGGGCAATACCTAAACAATAAAAAGTAAATACTATGAAGGATTAATTAAATATTGTATGCTATCTCTTAGCTATGATTCCCTTAGTCACACTCTCTTTTACTTACTCTTATCTCACTTTCGTTATTCTAAGAGAAATAAAATTATAATTAATAAAAAATTCACTAAATTCTACTTAAAGTTGAAAAAAAATAATATAAACCAATGAGGATTTTATATTTAGACATGTTTTAAACAACGAGAGGAATTGTGAGGGTCAGGTTGCGAAGGAAGGACAAGAAATCAAAGTATTGTTAATTTCATCTTTGAAAAAATAGCAACGTGCCACCAAAGAATACCAGATGAAAGATTGTCATTTTTCTTACAAAGTACAAAACTTTTATCATTAAATAATAATAAATCAATACTTTTAATAGCGTTAAAAATAAAAAAGTTTATGTCAATAATAATAGTAATATCATGAATAACATTTAACAATGAAAATAAAATAGCATTCCTTTATTTCTTTGTAAAATTAAATAATCTTAAAATTCAATTTTTTTATTTGATTTATGTTTTATTTCTTCCCAACCACACAATCTATAATTTCACTTTGGTTCTCACATATTTTCTTTTCTTTCTATTTTTCTACTTATTTTTCTTTGTATTTCTTTTATTCTCTATCAGCATATCATAAAAGTTTGATTAAACTTTTTTTAACTATTGATAAAAATGGATTATTGCTTACCGTTTCTTGAAAAAATGTTTCGTGATTCACACAGTCGTCAATACTCAACTCCTTCAACTTTGGGCACTTTATTCGGTATCTCTTCTTGTAAAACTGACTTTTATTTGATAGCCCATATAATCTGACAAATGTTAGTTCAGGAAATTCTAACCAATCATCCTCAACTTTTGATGCATCTTTACAAGCAACAATTTCCATCATTTTCTTACAATTCAATGCTGACATGCGTTCAAGCTTTGAAACATCTTTTGCCACAGAAACTGAAAACAAATTCCTCAATTCATTACAAGAAGATACATCTATAGTCCGCAACTTCTTGAAGTTGAGAATTCCATCTGGATCTTTGCTCCACAATTGCTTTAAGTTAGGGAGCTCTTCAAGAAGAATAACCTGTAGATTTGTGTCTATCCCACCTAATACATCTATTTCTTGAGAATCATTGATTTCAAAAATCTCTTTCAAGGACTTGCATTTAGAAACTTTCAATTTAATCAAACTTTCAAACCATCCTTCCATATGACTTGGAAAAATCTTTTCCAGTTTATTGCATTCTTCAATGCTCACAGAAATCAAACTAGAAAAGCAATCGACACTCACTTTAGTTTGCCACATATATGTTAACATATTCATTTTGCTAAGGTGGATTTCCTCCAGCTTAGGGAAGACACAAACCTGCATTTTAATAAAAACAAACAATTATTACATGTAGAAGCTAAACAAAAATACACAAAGTTGAATGTGATAAAGAACCATAAACTTAATATTAGTCAACTACAAACATTTACTTATTTATACCAAATCACACCTTGTTTGCACTAACTTCTTCACTCTCAAAAATCTTCTTCATAATCGGACACCCACTTATGACAAGGCTTTTCAATTTCTTCAAACGGCTAGCCATAGGTAATGAACATAAATGTGTCAATTTATCACAATCTTTCACAACTAATTTTATCAAGTTTTGGAAGCAGAAACTTGACAAGTGTTTGTCGCTCCATATCTTGTGGATGTTGAGTGAGGATAAATTCAAGTTCTCTAAGTTTGGAATTTCAACCTGAAAACACATTAATAATTAATATATTTATAACAATTGAACTAACTATTTAAAATTATATGAAAAATATGTAATATCTTACTAGTTCATCAAAAAGAGAAGGCGTCTTGTCACTATGATCATCTTCTTTAGTAGAAATTTCAGTGTTACTCCCATTTGTAGTTTGAGCCTTTGTCATATGTGGCCTGGAAGACCTCTCCAATTTGGTATTAAAACATGTAAATGATGGTAATGATTGGAGTGTCAAAGTGTGCAACTTAAGAAATTCAACCTTATCATAATCCACTTGTATTTGAAGGATCTCCTTTAAAGATACACATTCACAAACCTCAATCATTTCTAGACTAGCAAGAAATTTATTCATGTAAGAGTTCCATTCCGAAATCTTTTTTGTTTCTGCACTAGTAGAAATTTCAATAATGTAAAAAGAGAAGAGTTTCTCCAATTGGTAACACATCCCAATCTTGATGGTTTTTAATTTGGCAAATGATGTAACTGTAACTGGACCGTAACATATCATCTTTAAGTTCATCATATTGTAGAGGCATATAGATTCCAAATTGGGAAAAAGATTCACACAATTAAACAATTCTGTTGAAATGACATATTTGACGTCAGTGTTATTTATGATGGATAATTGTTGAAGATTCAGAAATCCGTCTACGTTTAACTCGTTAACAACATTTTGAACACCTATCTTTCCCAAAAACAAACATTGTACTGTTTTAAACAACAATTTTATAACTTTCTGAGAGTGAACATCTATGTCATCCTCTAGTTGCAATGCCAAAACTTTGAGTTCTTCATATTTATTGGGCATCCTAAATTTTCCAACAGAGAACACTTCAAAGTCTCCAATCTCAATCTTGTAATTTTTTAACTTGTCAAAGAACAAGTCATTGGGAAACATTGATACACACGGGATGCTTAAGTCAACCACTTTCAATTGATGCAAATTCTTTAGCTCAGACACAAAAGAATTTTGACCTTTGTTTGTCTCTCTCTCCACCAACATTTTCATCAAGCTTTTTCTTATATAAAGCTCTTCCAAACATGTCAAACTTGATATTAGATTAGGTGGGATAATCCTCAATTTGAAACAATTAGTGATGTCTAATAGTTGTAACTTATCCAAGTTTCGTAACTCAGTTGGCAAATTTTTAAGTTGAGATCCAGAAAAACTGAGAATTCTTAATTTTTTTAACTTTCCCACTAAAGATAAATTGCAATCTAAAGTGAACCGCTCCAAACAAAGCATTTTGAGGTTCAATAGGAATTCAATTGAATATGGTAAGCTTGATAGACGAAAACCACTCAATTTTAAAACACTCAAATTTTTCATTCTTCTAAAAGAATTCTCATGTATTTCCAAATATGGATCATTAGTTTCTATCTGCAAAAATTTAAGTTGAGGACAATTTATGATTTGAGGAAGTCCATCAATAATATCACTGTTGCATATAGAAATAGAAATACATTTATTGAGGTCAGGCCACTTATCTAGTTTGTCCTCTCTCAGAGCAAACACATAGTGATCCTTGTGTGCATTACTTAAAGCATATTCTCGAACCATATGAGACATATAGAAATGAATATTAGGACTTTCGTACAACACCAAGCCCATATCTTTTAGGTCGTCAATCCATTTATTTATTTTGTGTCGAGTTGCACTAAGCGAGGATACCCCTTCAAGTATACCCAATCCAAAGCAATATTTCACCAAGTCCATAACTAGGGATGGATGACCCATTTGAGCACAAAGCAAGAACAAGAATCTTAGCTCGTCATTTTTTGGAAGATCATATTTTATATTATCATGACTATCCACAGACTTTTGCGATTCCACGAGACCTTGTGTTTTAAATTTGTCTAGTGTAGGTTCGTTTACTGACTCACTCCATTTTTTGAATTTCGTTGCAAATGAAACTATTCTCATGGGTGACCCTGCAAAGTACTTCTGAATTTCTTCTATAGGCATTTGATTACCTCCTCCGACCACCTTCTCAAACAACAACAAGGATTCATTGTCATCCAATTCCTTTACTTACTCCCTGCATTAACAGCTGCCAAGAAGGGTAGTTATATCAGCAACAACCACTGGACATGAGGTAGCAGTAGCACTTCAGTATGTAACACCCTTCATCCCTACTATTTGCCTCCCGGCATACTCTCTGTATAGCATTGCACACTAACATGACCTTGCATCAGCCGCAATCTGCCTACCATGGCCACGCCACTCCTAATACAGGCCGATTCACCCAACTCCATCTGCTGCATCAACAAACCTTTCTTTTTCTCTACTTCGCGAACCAGGTTCCCAATTGGGACAACAGCATGGCATTTATAAAAGTGCATAACACAATTCCCTTTAGGTCCCAGTGCAGCGTCTAATCTGGAGAGTCCATCTACCGTAGGTATTGGCCATTCAATTGGTTTGTTACTTGAAACTTTCAATGCAACTCATCGGGTTCAGGATCCAATCCACTAGGGAGTAGTCAAATGATGTTGATTTATGCTTCAGCCAAAGCCAGGATTTAATTTGGGCCTTTTGGAACATCTCTTCCGCATCTACTACACCTTGCTTAAACACCACCGCATTCCTTTGATCCCAGATACACCTTACTACTGCTGTCCAAATCCCTTTCCAAACCATATTCTGTTTGTTACTAACCTAGAACAAATGGAAGCTCTCAAAGGGAGTTCTTATGTCCTCATGTTGGACAAACAGGATGCCAACCCACCTGTAACACATTAGCCATACACTCATAGCATGTTGACACTCTAGAAAGATATGTTGACAGGACTCCTCCTTAGTCTGGCATAGGGCACACAAAGTAGTGTTCATCATCACCCCTCTCCTACTCAAACCTCCTCTAGTTGTTAGACTGTCCGTCAGTGCTCTCCATGCCGTATTCACAACACTTGGGAACGCTTTAACCTTCCAAAGGTATTTGAATACATCAAGATGTGGCCCACTTACTTGTTTGGCCAGGCATTCATAGGCGGAGCTCACTGAGAAACACCTGTTTCCATCATTCCCCCATACTTGGACATCCTTCTCTTCTCTACACAGTCAAATTGTGAATAGATGACTTATCATTTCTTCTTCCAGTTTGGATTCCCACTCAAATCTGGCACGCCTCCACCTTAAGCACCATCGCCAATCCACACCATCCCACTCACCAACCTCGCTTACCTTTTGCCCTTGGTTTAAGGACACTGAATACAGTCTGGGGTACAAATCTTTAAAACTAGAGTTCCCACTCCATACATCTTCCCAGAACCTCACTTTGTCCCCACATCCTATTTTCCACCCAACCTCTTTATGAAACCATCCGTCTCCTTCCCCTTCCCCACAAACTTTTTGTAAGTCTCTCCACCACCAGGACTGAAGTTTCACTGGGGAAGGCACTACTTCTGAGTTCGAGCCATACTTTGATACCAACAAGTCCTTCCACCTCCCTTTCTCTTCCACCGTCAGGCGCCATCTCCACTTAGCCAGCAAAGCAGAATTAAACATTCGAATATCTCTTAACCCTAGACCACCCTCCTCTTTCGATTTACACAGTGCTTTCCAACTTACCCATGAGATCGACTCCTTCTCCTTCCCCCACCCCCACAGGAATCTCCTTTGAATTCTAGTAATGCTTTTGCATACCACAACCGGTGCTCTGAACAGTGACAAATAGTAAAGCGGGGTAGAGGTGAGGACCGATTTTATTAGGCATATTCTTCCTGCCATAGATAAAAACCTCCCTTTCCATACATTGAGTCTTGTTTTTAGTTTGTTTAGCACAGGGTCCCAAAACTTCTTTTTCCTTGGGTTCCCTCCAACTTCAAGGCCCAGATAACTAAACGGGAGTCCCATCTGAGTACAATTCAAAGTCTTTGTGTAACAAGCAAGATTATTCCTGTGTACATTTATGCCTATTAACTTTGACTTGTGGAAGTTGATCTTCAATCCTGAAGCTATCTCAAACCCCCTAAGTATAGACTTTAGGGTCACCACATTTGAATAGGAGTCCTCACAAAAGAACACAGTATCATCTGCAAATTGGAGAATGCCCAATTCAACATCCTTCCTACCAAACTTAAGCCCAGTGAACAATCTAGCCTTGCAAGCTTGTCTTACTAGGCCAGCTAAACCTTCAACTACCACTACAAAGAGAAAAGGAGTTAAGGGATCACCCTGCCTTAGCCCTCTGGAAGGTTTAAATTCCTCCGTAGGACTCCCGTTAACAAGAACTGAGACTGTGACGCTTTCCATACAACCTCTGATCCAACTAATCCACTTGTTATGGAACCCCATTCTATGAAGCATATCATAGAGGAAAACCCAACTGACAGAGTCATACGCCTTTTCGAAATCCACCTTCAAGCACAGCCCACTCCTCCCACCCCTCCTGAGATCCTCGACCACTTCATTAGCCATAAGCACGCTTTCGAGAATCCCTCTGTCCTTTATAAACGCCGATTGACTCTCATCAATAATAGAGGGCAAGACCTTCTTCATCCTTCCAGCTAAAACCTTTGAGATAATTTTGTACATTGCCCCAACAAGAGATATAGGGCGATACTGCTCAAGCGTTACTGGGTCCCTAACCTTAGGGACTAAGGCTATGAATGAGGCATTACAACCCTTGGGTATATGACCTGTAGAGTGAAAGTTAGCCATAGCTGCCACAATCTCTCCTTTTATAATCTCCCAATTATTCTTTATGAAATTAAAATTGAAGTCATCAGGTCCTGGACTCTTTGAGCCTTCACAATGCCACACCACTTCCCTTACCTCTTCCTCAGAGAACTCTGCTACCAAACTCAGATTGTCTTCATGGGATAGGGAATTAAACTCTACCGCTTCAAGTCTTACGCCAAAGTCTCTAGTGGCTTTAAATCTGTTTTCAAATAACTTCTTAGCTTCAGCACGGACAGTACGGGGTTCCTCACACCAGATACCCCCTACCTCTACCCCTTTTACCTCGTTTTTAAGGCGTCTCCATCTCAAAAAAGAGTGATAGTATTTAGTACAAGAATCACCATACTTAAACCAACTAGCTCTAGCTTTTTGGCATAAGAGGGATTCCAATTTTTTATCAGTTTCCTTCAGTCTACTGATCAGGCCGAGTCTTTGCAGCCTCTCATTTTCCATCAAGGAGCCACTGCAATCTTGGCAGTCCAAAGCCTCTAATTCCTGCAAAATAGACTTCTTGGCCACCTCAATGTTTCCAAACACATCCCTATTCCATAGCTTCAAATCACCCTTTAACTTCTTCAGCTTCTCTTTAACCACCGTTATCGCGTTCCCGTATGCTGCATACAAACTCCAATTTTCCTTTACAAAACCAGCAAACCCCTTATCCAAAGACCATGCATCAATGGTTCTGAAAGGTTTTGGGCCCCAGTCTTTAATCATGGACTTCACCACTAGGGCACAATGGTCTGAAACCTCCCTCCTCTGTACATACTGTTTGCTCATAGGCCAGGTTTGCATCCATTCTTCAGTGACTAGAACTCTGTCTAGCCTACTCTTGGCCTTCCCATTTGAGCTAAACCATGTAAAGTGCTTACCAACCAGCGGTAGTTCTACCAGAAGATTGGCGTCAATGAAGTTATTAAACCCTCTCATTTCACCTGATTGGTTGTCCCTCGTGCTGACTCCTTTCCTTTCATAGCGTCTTCTAACAGCATTAAAGTCGCCACAGAAGCACCAAACCTTATCTGAAGAGGCCTTTTTCATATCCGACAGTTCCCCCCACAAGGAAGTCTTTTCACTTAGGGAGCAAGCAGCATAAACATTTACCACCACGCACCTGCAATTTAACTTTTTATATTGGCCAAAAACAACAATGAACCCCTTCCCCATCACATGTGTATCATAACTGAATGCTTCTTTATGCCACATGGAGAGCAAACTTCCACTACCATTGTCACCTCCATAATGTACCCACCCCACATTGTTATTCCCCCACAACGAGAAGCACCTTGCATCCGAAAGAACACTCAATTTTGTTTCTTGTATACATACAAAATCTGCTCCCTCACTAGAGATAATGTGACTCAAGTACCTAGCTTTAGTACTTCCCCCCAGACCTCTAATATTCAGGTTTACTATCAACATGGATGACCATCTTTGTTACCCTCGTCATATTTCGACTTAAACACTGTATCCCTTTCTTCCAAACTCTTATACTCTTTGATAACTTCCTCCTCATCCCCTTGACATCTCAGCCCAGCTTGCATCCCAGTCTCCCATAATTTAGATGATTCATCCGAAAAACAAGGCTCACAGAAACGAAGATTACAATTCATAACATCCCCATCAGATAAGGAGTCCGAACACATACCATTCCTTGCGTGAGAAGAGGCCCCTGCTTTCGATAACCTTGACAAAATTCTTACTGACCGCCTTGGTTGGGGGGTGGAGTCTCCCAGTTCGAAGAGACCTTTCGACTTTCTGCTTCGTGATGGGGTGATTGAACTACTTCCCGCACTTGCGTCCTCCTTCCCTACCATTTGCGCCATGATAACTTCGGGGGTAATTCCTTCGAGACACCCTCGTATACTTCCTTGTCCTCTTTGCTCGTTTTCACCCCCGTCAACGGCAGAAAAGCTTGCATCAACTCTGAATTACCTACGCCCCTAACCACAACTGCTTCGTTCATGCCTATCTCCTTACCTTCGCTTATGCAGCCACACAGGTCATTACCAATATGTACCTCTCGACTGACCATTTGCGAAGATCCAGGCTCTGGAGCACCCATTTCAACTTGGGCTGTGTGTGGTACCCGAGCCTCATAAAAATGGGCCTCCAGCTCCCTAACTTGGGTCGGGCTAGGTATGGTTTCCCGCAATCTACTTGAACATTCAATATCCAGCACAACTTTAGCCAGCTCAGCATGTACTTCAATACTATGATGTGAGAGAGCGTAGCCTTGAGTAGGGTTAAGATCTAGGTCAACTCCTTGAGCCCCCTTCTGACCTGTACTTTCTTTATTCATGAAAGGATTAGGGGCAGTCTTCTGACACGTTTTACTTTTAGAGGATGATTCCATAAGTGGCGTTTTTGTCTTGTATGGGCTCTGCACACCATCCACCGCCGTCTCTCCTCCGTCCTCCTCCCCATCTAGTCGGAATACCTCCCTAAACCCCGATTTCTCCCCCTCTTCACAACTTTTCGTAGATAAAGCTGTTTCTTCCACGTACGTTTCCGAAGAGGACACACTGTCGGAGTCGAAGTCTCTGTGCTTAGTCAAGTGTAGGTCGTTGTAACTTGCAGGAGTCTCTTCCTCGATGATTATACTGCATGTGTGATTATTGAAACTGCACGCTCTTCACTACCCTGATGCTGCACCTCAGCCTAGACCGAACCTGCAACCTGGCATATTCCAGGTTCTCCCAAGATAATGTAGATGCATCAATCGCTACCAACTCATTCGTTTCTCCTAGCACCTTTATAAAGCAGTCCTTACTCCAGAATGATAAGGGTAATCCATAGCATCTTACCCATGCTACTTTATGGTCTGCCACACAAGAGACCGACCACGACTTAATGCTAGTGAAGATAATGTCAAACCAGTCTCTATTAAACTTAATAATATCCCCTATGTTCTCTCCTTCTCTAGGGGTCATAAGCACTAAGTTATCTCCCAAAAATCTAACTGCAATGTTGTGCATACCTCCTTTCACGAATTCCTCCCCCATCTGATCAACGTCCATACCCTCCTTAAACTGACCAACAACGCTTCTCTCCAACCATGGCAGTGCAAGTGATTGAGTTTTTATTACTTCCCCCTTCCATTTCTCCTGTGGCTTTTCACCTTTGGCAACTTCTACAAAAGACTTTTTCCCTCTCTTCTCCACCCATATCTCCTTGCTCTTCCCCTTATCTCTTTGTCTTTCCATGTAGGGAGGTCTCGAGACCCTCCTTACCTCCTTAGGGGGTTCTAGCTGATTCCTTCGGTACTTTGGGATGTTTACATGGAGTTTCCTGTTTCCAGCATATAGATTATCCAGCTCTTTCTCTAGGCGTCCCACATTTCTGACTTCAAAAAACCTCACAAACCCAAATCTTTTCCCCCATCTGTTGAGCCTGCGAGAGATGAAAACTTCTTTCACCCTAGCCTTCTTTTGAAAAATCTTCATCATGTCCACTTCACCATAGCCATGGGGAAAGTTCGAGAAGAAGAAAGTGGTATAGTCATTTGAGTACCCATGATCACCCCTTCTGCTTGAGCGTGCTCTACTTCCCATATCCGTTTCACCGAGTACTAACGTGCACGGGTTTTTGTGAGTTGGGTTTAGTTTGGAATTTTGAAAAAAACAAACTATACCTTTTTCTTGCCAGCTTCCTTAATTCCAAGAAAATACACAACTCTCTCATCATCTTTGCTTATCCCTTAAAAGTACTCGCACAAGTATAATTCTTAAAAATATCCCGTAGGGAAGTGCCAGAACCCGAGCAACTGATGAGGTATCAGAAATTTTATTAAAACCGTACATGTTTTTTTTTCTTAATTCGTTAATATTCTTTAGTTTTATTATGGCTTCTAACCAGAGGTAACAATCCTTTGAGATATTGGGTGAAAAAAAAAAACATATAATTATGGCGGAAGCAAGTGAAGTGGAGACTTCACGTAGGTGTTCTCTTCAGTTTTCTCAACCTTTACTCATCTGGCCCAAATTTCCTTTGTATGGAGTTATGTTTAAAAACAAAATACCAGTTAAATTGTGAAAAAGAAAATATTATTCAGGTTTGTTGGATGTGGAGATGACAATAAGAACCCCTTCCCTTGTCACACAAGACAAAATCACTACAGATTTCTGGCGAAGCAAATGTTCAAGTCATTTATAAATTTATAAATACAAAAACAAGTTGCATCAAAATCAAAACACAACTATCTCTGCAAGGATTGCAAAAACATTAACGAAATAAACCTAGAGCAAATGAAACTATATGAAATAAACCGGTTAAATAATTGGTAATAAACTTTTAAGGTTGTATACATGTGCACCAAATGAAAGTGAAAAATGCACAATACAAACTCTTATACAGTTTAACGGGTGATTAATCCCGTCAGAAGCCGAACTTCTTAACCTCCTCGTCTTCATCTTCATCCTCATCACCCTCTATCACACCCTGTTGTATATGCTAAATCAATAGTAACGTAATAATGAAAATAAGACAATACTTGTAGGTTTCCATGTATTCCTCTGCATTGACTTCAACAACCTTAAAGAAGGCTTCCATTCCTACACCAGAAACTGCAGAAACTCCCACCGATTTCAAATTGTCATAGAATTCATCTAGCACAAGAGAGAGGCTTAGAGTTAAAGTTGATGTGTATGACTGATCTGAACTTGTTGCTGCTCGGAATGTCTCAAAATCCTCCATCCACTCGATAATGAATTTCACACAATTTAGCTAGGCACAAGTACAAGCATGGTCATGGATGAATGAAGAGGAGAATAAAGAACTTCAACTTTTCTTATTGTGACTGGGTGCTTTATCCTTTAAATTGTCTACACTCCTTAGGAACTTAAAGTTCTTATAGATGATGACTGGGGTGATGTTGTGGTGAACATGTAAGTTGTGGAAAAAGGAAGCGGTGGTAGGAGAGGAGAATGGCATGGAGTGGTGTGGAAGTGGGAGAGGAATTTTTAGGCTAGGCTACATTTTGTGACAGCAAGTATTAAGATTGTTTGGGTCAGTTTTTTAACAAGTTGTGTAGCAGGGACTAGACTCTGCCTCTAAGAGTAGTAAGGAAAAATTATAAAGCCAAGACTGAAGTTTGGCAGCGTTAAAGCTAAGAAAGCAGCTGCAGAAAACTCATTTGAGTATGCAGTCATCATTGCCAACTTCACTGTCACTTTTCTAACGTGTAATGGCTTCTGGAGGATGTTTGAGTCAGCTATAGGAAGGAAGCTTGGAGGAAGGAAATAGAAGGAATTTTGAACAACTATGACTGCAGCAGAGTGGCGTAGCAGAAGCATCACTGTGAGCATAGGTGCAACTTCCAATGACTCGACTCAATTTCATCAATTGAAAGCAATGTTAAGTTCTACTAAGCATAGTGATTGGTGTTGATAAAGGCAATGCTTCAATAAAAGGAAAATACAAATAAATATGTCAAATTGAAAAATCCATCTAAAGAGAACAATTATATCCAACTCTCACGTATGAAATGATTCTATCAACTTGGATGTTATCATTTCTGGTTTTGAAAAATCTTCTGCTGTGAAGCCAAATCAAATCATAGATAAAGCCCATATGTCATTATGTCTCACTCTTGTAGTTTAAAGTTTAAAAACATGACCCAGTTCTTAAAAGCCAACATACAATATTTTGAAAGTAATGATTTTGGTATATAAATAATTTGGTGATTGTTATTTGGAGTTTAAAATAAACAGGGTTCATTATGTTGTTGACTAATAAAAAGAAATGATTTAATAAACTATCATCTTAGACATTATTATAAAACTTAACATATCAATTAGACTTCAGGTTTCAACCATTATCAAATAAAAAAAAATATTATTAAAAAATTATAAATAAATATAAAAATTAAGTCAAAACTCATTAAAAACAATTTAAAGAAAAAATTAGTGAATGTCTATTTTTTTTTATATTTCCAAAACTTTGCGTGTCCATGAGTGAAGTGAAACCCAAAGAATGTTACAAATTTTTCTTATGAAAATTATGTTACTTTGAGGGGGATTTGGACTATGTGTCATGAATCACTGAAGCATAAAAAACAATGATCGAAGTTCTTGTAGCTGTACTGTTATAAACAGGTTATAGGTGGTGATTGTTACGTTTTGAATATTTTCGATTTTGTTGTGGTTTGTGTTTGAATATTCATATTTTATTCTTATTAGTTCACCAACTTGTATTGTTTTGGAGTCCAAATCAACACTTTTTTTTTCTTCTTAACAAGAAATTTCCCCTTATCTTTGGTCCTGAAAGCATGGGCTGACTTCTTTATACTTTTATAATTCTTTATGCTTAAAATATGGTATTATACACTCATTAACTTCTTTCCATCACAGGAAAATGTTTACTTCTACACAAAATATTAATAATTATCTAAAAGTATTTATAAAAAAAGTTAATCCAAACTTATCATTCATTTTGTTGATCTAAAGAAATTGTAATCGGAGAAAAAAAATTAAAAATTATTCATGAATCATTATCTACATATTTTTATCTATAAATAAATTCAACATTACATATAAATTATTATTTACAAATTTGTATTTTCTAATAAATTCAATACTACATACAAATTATTACTTATTAATTATTATTAATAATATTATTAATAGTGATAGAAATAATAATAATAATATCATCATCATTATTATTATATAGGTATTACATATACCTAATGATATATTCGTAAATAATACCTACATATCTATTATATGTGAGTGAATAATAATAAATATTAGTATTATTATTATTATTAATATTAC
>Ga0123341_1002781_pt1 | contig 14647 bp, 9 predicted proteins | sample Turbeapinknodule_FD_89959 | JGI IMG/M metagenome (GOLD analysis project Ga0123341, IMG submission 89959) | Root nodule microbial communities of legume samples collected from Mexico - Turtle bean Mexico pink nodule | ecosystem: Host-associated > Plants > Roots > Nodule | place: Mexico: Nepantla... | reverse complement strand
TTTGGCTTGAGAAATTTTTAGAGAAAATCAAACAAAAATATTCAACCATCTGTGAAAATATGTAATAAGCAAAATGTTATTTTTTTACTTAAAACAATTATGTTTTTATTTTCTGAACACTGAATATGATAGTTTATTTGAGTATCATGATGGGATATTAGGTTTGTGGGGCTTGTGTCCTTCCCTTTCACGAATCACGAGTGATATCTGCACGTGAATGGACAGAACACGTGCAGGGGAATCCTTTATTACCACCGATGAGGTAGGTGTGGTTGCTGATAGCAACGCCAATTAATACCTCAAAAAATGGTTCACTCTCTGCTCCTATTTCTACTTCTCACTCTCACTGCTGTCCCTGCTCAGCAACACCAGTATGATGACCCTTCTGTCACAGCCACCATGGAGAAATTTTCTGGCTACGCAATTCACGAACCTCATTCTTTCCAACTCACTTCACTCTCCGTTGATGCTCAAGCTCTGCAGAACCAGGTACTACTCTACTTACCCAACTGAGGTTTTTGGTCTTTGGGCAGGGTTGATTGTTTGTACTCTTTTTAACTCTGTCTTCTTCTTAGATTGACGAGCTTGCAGCTTTTTCTGACTCACCAGCTCCATCAGTGACCAGGGTCTTGTTCACTGACAATGATGTTTTAGGTCGCAGGTATGTGGATCAAGTTCCATTTTTTTAAAATTTTATTATCATGGTTGGGCTGTATATTTTGGTGGTGGTATTGTGTAAAATAACAGTGTTGATGTAACACTGCGTTGATGCAAAGGTGAATTTATATTAGTGCAGAAAGGAGGTGCAAGTTCTTTTTTTTCTTCTTCTAAGTTTACGTAAGAATAAACTATTCAATCTTACGAAGATATATGCCCTTGACCATAGTCTGCCTTTATAGACTTTTACTCTTGTCTTTTATCTGTAGGTATGTAAAAACCCAGATGGAACTTGCTGGTCTATCAGTGAGAGAGGATGCTGTTGGTAACATATTTGGTCGTTGGTGAGTGTCTGATTGTTCATCAAAAGCTTACAAACTAAAATAACATGTAATCTCAAAATTTGTATTTTTATAATTTTCTCTGACTGGGTCATCAAGCTCATGTGAACCTCGTAACCTTCTATATGTTAATAGCAGTATGCCTGTAATTTACTAACTACACTCACCACCTTATCCTTTGCTTGCTTTATGCAGGGATGGTCTTGAGCCTGAGCTTCCTGCAGTTGCAACAGGTTCGCACGTTGATGCCATACCTTACTCTGGAAAATATGATGGAGTTGTTGGTGTTTTAGGCGCTATTGAAGCCATCAGAGTCCTAAAAAGGTTTTATTTTATTATTGCTGATGTAGGACATGATTGAATGTTCAGAATACAAAAATGTTTAGTTGCTGTCTGTTTTCCAGTAATTAGTGAGCATGTATGGAAGTTTCAGCTCATTTAATTCCTAATGTATTTTCACTGTCCTGGTGTTCTGTATTAGCTTCTGCAGAAGTTAGTTCAAATAGATACTCATCTCTTTCAGCACAATAATTTCAAAGTTCAAACATTGTGGCCTTACGACATTCAATCAAGACAAAGCTAACTTATATTTTCTATTTATTAAGTTACTAAAATCTTTATAACTTTAGTTCCATATTTCTGTTGTTTGATGAGTTAATGCTTGACCAGAACAGTATCAATGGATTTGTTGTGTTGTGGATGACTCGATGTTAACCAACATATCATGGCTCTAAACCATTTTTACAAAAAACGGGAACAAGTTATATACTCTGGCAAATACCGAGATATCAACTCATACAACTGGAGAGAAATGAGATGTTCCACAGATAACTAATTCCTTGTAATTGCTTATATGCATGAAAGATTCAAATTCCCAAGATGAGACTTGCAATGTACAATCATTATCCACTTTTGCAGGGAGTAGTGATGTTTGTGATATTGATTGTAAACCTTCACAGGTCTGGTTTTAAACCTAGAAGACCCTTGGAAGTCATATCATTCACATCAGAAGAACCAACACGATTTGGGATAGGTTGCTTGGGAAGGTCAGAAACTGCATTTATGTACTGTCTTCGAATAGGATTCCTATTTGTGGCTATTTTTGTCAACAAATCCATAATTCGTTTTTATCCTCTCGTGTTGTCTCACTAATTCTGATAACCAAGCTACATTCCATATTCTACTTCAAGCTTCATCACTTGTTTGTTACCTTTGTGCAGCCGCTTACTGGCTGGGAGTGAGGATCTTGCAAATGCTCTAAAGACAACAACTGATATTCAAAACGTATCCTTCCTAGATGCTGCAAGATCTGCTGGGTATGGGAAAAATGAAGACAACTTATCCAGTGTATTTTTGAAGAAAGGAACATATTCTGCTTTTATAGAACTGCACATAGAACAAGGACCTATTCTGGAAGATGAAGGTACACACATCTTGGAGCTAGCATAACCTTGAAATAGCCATAACTTCAATAATCAGATGTAATATGTTTCTTGACCCAGGTATATCTATAGGCATAGTTACTGCCATTGCAGCTCCGGCAAGTCTAAAGGTTGAATTTGAAGGCAATGGTGGCCATGCAGGCGCGGTCCTCATGCCTAACAGGTGTCTGCCATCTTAAAACAAATATTATTTTGTGACATTACACCCTTATCCTTTTCTATTATGGCACACAGTAACTTGAACTGAACATGCAGATATCTTCTTTCTATAGTTCTCAGATTTTCATGTTGTTCAATATCTTTCCATGATTTTTGAGTGAACAAATAGTAACATTCTATCTTTGAATCCATTACATTTTCTAGTCCACTGTTTTCATCCCTTTTGTAATGGAAATTTCTTAATTGACAAACTCTAATGCTTTAATTACGCTATATATATCCTTTTGAGCAGAAATGATGCTGGTCTTGCAGCTTCTGAGTTAGCCCTGGCTGTGGAGAGGCATGTGCTGGAATCTGGATCAATTGATACTGTTGGCACTGTTGGTAGGTTATTATTGAAGTGACTCGGTTAATCTAGAACTTTCATTTAAACTAATCTCTGTTATTTTACAAGGTATCCTGGAACTGCATCCTGGAGCAATCAACAGCATCCCTAGCAAATCTCACCTAGAAATTGGTGTGTATTTAAGGGACAACTTCAGTTGTACCACCATGCATTCTTAGAATGTTAAACTACAACTGGTTTTACGTACAATTGTTGTTTCTTTGTGCTTGTTACAGATAATTGTTTACTCTTACTTCACTACGTATGGATAATTTCAGTTACTAGTTTATTATAGTTTTTCATACAAATATTTAGATTGTAATTATTCTGTATTGTCATAGACACAAGAGACATTGATGAGGAAAGAAGAAACCAAGTGGTGGAGAAAATTCATCAATCAGCAATTAAAATAAGTAAAACCCGAGGTGTCAAGCTCTCTGACTTTCAAGTCATCAATCAGGATCCACCGGCTCTTTCTGATGAAGCTGTCATAAAGGCAGTTGAAATTGCAACAAGAGAACTAAATCTGACAAGCAAATTGATGATCAGTAGAGCCTATCATGATTCATTGTTTATGGCCAGGTAATGCTGGAGAGAGAGAGAGAGAAAGATGACAGTTGGTTTTACTTGAGCAGATATTATTTTTGTATGAAGTACCCAAAATATCCATTATTAAATTTTCAAATACTGAAATGCCGTAGGATCTAACTAAGAAAAAGGTTCATTTAAAGGTTTTGTGATTTCCATAGCTTGGGGATATGCACTAGTCTAATACAATCTCTTTATTCAAGGACTAAACCTTGACCATAATGGAAATCAGAATGGTGACCAAATGGGAGGAAATTAAAAATAAGGAGAAGAAGGTCTTGTTTTGAGCATGCTAGTGAATGGATTCAATAAGTTATTTGAACCCACAACATTTTCTCACAATTTTGACTTGCATATAAATGGTATATATTTTAATTTTGTAGAATATTGTGATTCTTATTATGTTTGGAGTTTTGTCATGTTTTTGAACTTGTTGAGGTGGTCTTGTACTTGTAGTAGTGTAATACTTGACCTAATTATTACTACGATTTGCGGCCTAGTATTTTTTTTCTTGTTTCAATGCTTATCGTATGGTATGAATCTAATTTAATATCATATATTTGGAAGAATATTATTGAGAGGAGGAATATTACTGAGAGGAAGAATATTATTGAGAAAATTGCATGAGAAAATTTGCAATTTTTGCTAGAAGAGTTACAAAAAAATGTTTGCAATTACAGTTTTTGTCAGAAAAATTGTAGGTTGAGTAATAATAATTTGTTGAATATTTGTGGGTGTAGGCCTGCCTTGAGGTGCCGAAATATATTGTGTGCTATTATTTGAATTTATATTCTTATTTGTGGTTGTGCTTTTCTATTAGAAGATATTCTTTTCTTATTATGTGATAGGGATCAAAGTATGAGTCTAAGTCCCACAATGAGCCATAAACCCATTTTTTTTGGGTTGGAGGTGGTGCCAATCTCTTATCTACTTTTGAGTTAGGTATATGTGAGGATTCCCCTTGTATCGAAACCTTCTTGACAAAGGATCAGGCAAGCGTGTCATAGTTAGTGATGAATGACACTACAAGTAAGGGTCACTAGTGAGGTAGTCGTGGCTAGAAATGCTTTGGCTTGAGGGGATGTACAATGTGGAAGGGACTCACACTTGAGGGGGAAATTGTTAGGAATCCAAATGTGAGTCTAAGTCCTATATTGAGTAGAAATGAGAAAGTTGAACACCATATAAGAAAGAAGATCTATAAATCCATTACCTTAATATTTAGTTGGAGGTAGTTTCGATTTCTTATGAGTTTGACTCGAGTCTTATCATTGTAGAATAACTGATCCAGTTGGAAAGACCGAATGCATTGACATAAATTAATCCAATTATGTTATGTTACAAGAACACTACAAAGGGTTTGCTATTATGTGAATTAAATATTTGTTGCTCATGTACGTCCATTATTTAATTGCAGGCTGTCTCCGATGGGCATGATTTTCATTCCTTGTTACAAAGGTATTTACTTTTTCTTTTTGCGAACCACTTGTACTTTCAGCATTTTTTCTGCAATCAATAGCTAAAAGAAAGGGAACAAACTGTAGTTTGTGCTCCTCTAATTATTTTAAAGCGCCTATAGTGATTGAAAAGTAGAGCTCTAATCTTATGTAAATAAACATCTAATCAATGAACCTAGAAAGCAGAAACATTGCATATAACTTTTTCATGTTAAATTAGACATGGCAAAAACGCTCATAGTCATAGCCTTTAATCCCCATCCTACCATACCCAAATATTGAGGGTTCAGGGTTGAGTTTCCTCTGTGTACATGGAGGGTGCCAAGTGGGTTTGAAGATGCAGATGCGTGTCTCAAACTAAAAATAGTTAAATTACAGACAATTTAAATCATACAATTAGTTTATACAGGTCTGGGGGCAGCGAGGACAAGACCCATCCCCAACCCCGCCCAACCTTGTTGCTATTCACATGCATGTGGAAGTGCCTTGCAGTTTCCAATTTGATGGAGATAAATAGGGATATGAATTTTTTGTTTTCTAAGAGCTTCATAAAGAAAATAATTTGTAAATATTCTTTTTCTTGCTTATGCAGGGTACAGCCATAAGCCTGAAGAGTTTGCAAGCATTCAAGATATGTCTAATGGTGTAAAAGTATTGGCGCTCACCCTAGCTAAATTGTCCAGTCAGTTACATCTTCAGAAGTGAGTTCATGTGGACTATCATTGTTGAACAAACACGTAATTTATTTCTGTTAGACTGTTACAGCCTACTGATTAAATAATTTAAAACTTTAGATATAATATCCACTCTATCTATCAAGAAGAGGGGTTGAACCATTCAGTATGAAAAGTACACATTTTACTGTAGTAGAGTGATAATTGCCTGCCTGCCTGTAGAAGGACTCAGGGCAGTGAATTTTACTTCACCAAACTGTTCTAAAGACAAAGTAACTACTTATCCAGTTGCATATAACCCAACCAGAATAGCCTTTTCAAATCTTAAATAGTTGGACCACTTTTTATGTAGACAAAAGACATCTTACTTTTCTCAATTGTCCATATTGCATTGTAAAATCCCACCTGATTACATAGTTTAAACAGCTGGCTTCAATAAATAAAAGTGATTAGAAAATAAGTGGGAAAATACATATTTTTAGCTTGGTAGTTGGAATAGCCCTTCATGGATCCTTTGAGTGGGAAAATGATATTGTGAGTTGTAAGATCTTCCTGAAGAAGAAGGAAGTTAGTAAAGTTAGGATGAATTTTAGTTGGCATGCTCCAGATGGGTAGTTTGCTCATGCCTATGTTTATTGCTTAAACTATGGAGAGATTCAAAGGAGCAAACCGCTCATTCTTGACTCTCAAATTATGACTCAAACTCAATCTTGACAGGGTAGGTTTATACCTACTATTTTGTACTTCACTTGGCTTAGACTGTGATTTCATTTGACCTATAAACCATTGTTTTTTAATGTAGCCTTTACTGTTCTTATAATAATGACTTTTCAACAGACAACACGGTAAAAGCAATTTTAACTAACAAATTACCTCTAGATATGAATGCTGAAGTGTACACTTGCCCGTTATTTCTTTATGTCAAGTTTCTAGCTAAACAAATGAATGAAATTTTTTTCTTATGAAAATCTAGCTACGATTTTAACTAAAATCGGTTGCTTTTTCAGTGTCCATCATTTTCTATTTGATGAAGTTGTATGTGAATTGTATTGTTAATGTTTAAAGAATGTAATGCACGCACTTCCCTAATGAAAAAGCAATGCTAACCTAACAGTTGCTGGGACAGGACATACAATCTTGGCCAACCCTTTCATACTTTAGAACAAACATGCACTTCCCAGGAAAGCTCTGCTCCTTTTTCATGAATATGCTTAGATGAAGCTTCAAGCTTTCGTTTGAAAAAACCATAGCCACGAAATTCAAATTTTCTGTCCCTTATGTGCACTAGTTGTTAAAAAAATTTAATTTGCAAATGATGTAGGACTGAAGACGAAATTCAAGAATCCTAGTTGAACTCAAATTCTAAGAGTAACATCTTCAAGTTCAATTTTTTTTCAAGTCCACACTAATATGTTTTCGGTTAGTATGAACATGTGGTGGGCTTTGAATGAATTATTAAGAATTTAATAAAGGATGGGAGGGTGTTGGGCATTTTTCGAGGGGTTAAGCAGGAACAGTCATGGATAGGATCTAAGCAATGCATTAGATGGGATGTCTTTTCTCTAATTGCTTTTCTGCAAAGACATTACCATCATGATTTAGTGATTCTCACTGGCAAATTTAATTAGTATTTTGTATCATCAACCAGATTATAACTACTCCTATTTATTTATGAACAAATAATACAAACCTGGTTTAAAAAGTGTATACAGACACCACAAATGACTCTTTAAACTGCTTTTTGGAATTGAGCTCGATTTAAATATAAATTCTAAGATAGAAACCAAACCATAGCTATAAATGTTTAGTCCTTTGAATTTCATATTTAAATTTTCCAAACTTTGGCTGGCACAAGGGGGTATGTGTTGAAAATCTTACCCTTACAAGTAATTAGTAATATGACTAATAATGATACACCACTTTCACCTGAAGTTGAGTTAGAAACTCAAATTCTAAGAATTCATTTATATTTAAATTTTTATTTATAAACATTATGATACAAATGTTTTTCAATAATTGAGTATATTAAAAAATTAACTGAAGTGAAACCTTTTTAATTGAACTGTTAATTTTCAATTGTTGAGGACTTTCTCTATATCTTGAATTTGTGTCTTTATGTAGTTTATCTTATTAGGCAATTTATGTGATTTATCTTAGGTAAATTTTATACACACATATACTTTCCATTTTTAGTATTAAGAACCAGATATATATACAAATTTAACCGTGAGACCAATCCTTAAGTGCAAATGATGACTAAATAGAACTCTTCTTATAGTGGATATTCTAGGATTCATGGCATCATTCATTAGTAGAATATACTCGTTTAGTAATGAATAAAACTTTGTAATACGTATCTAAGGAAATCCGATTATAGACGTTATAATTCAATTCTATATATGAGTGTGACTTGTGCATGCCTTGTTTATATATAATTAACCATTTTTTTAGAAAAAAAAACTTATAGTAGAGATTAAAAATTTTATTTAATAGGGGACCATCCATATTGATTATTGAAGAGTTTTCTTATGCACCTGTGAAACGTGATTTTAAACTTCCCATTTTTTTGTTTGATTTATACTCTATCTACACTCCTAATCTTGATTTTAGTAATAAACCTAAAGTCATTTTGTTGCCTTTGAAAAAAAACACATTTTAAATCCTAAGGTAGTGTTCGGTTTTTAATTGGGTGATTTAACGTTCATTTAAAAGTATTATTTTTTATTTGGTTTTCAATTAGGTTTATTCCCTTTTAGTAAAAAAATGAAATATAGTATCCATGTAAAATTAATTTAAAAAGAATTCTTTTTTTTTCTTCTTCTAATTTCAGGTAATGAATAACAAAATTTCTACTCAGGTAATTTCAGATATTGTATTTTTATTTGAAAATTATGATTGAGTTTTTTTTTTTTTATAAAAATAGCAAGTCGTATTTTATGAGAGATTTTAGAGTAGAAGTTGTATTTTATATATGTGATTTTAGACTTTTTTTCCACTTGAAAGTTATATCTAAAGTCTTATTTAAAGGGTAAGACTTATTTATTTTTGTAAATTTTATTTATTTAAAATTGTAATTTTTTACACGGCGGAAAATCAAATTTCTACTATTCTAATAATTCCTATATAGGTAAAATTTGGGTTAACAATAGATTGAAGAAAAAAAAAGTTTTCTAAACTTAATTTTACAAAACAGTTTGATTTAAATTCAAAATAAAGTTGTGAACTTTTGAAACATTCAGTAATTTTTGATAAGAAATGACTTAAAAAAGGTGTATGCAAAAGTGTATGAATGATAAAGTTTTGTTGTAAAGAAAGAGAAAAGAAAAGACCCTAAACACGCAATCATGTATCTGTACACAAATATCCAAATATCCAATTATAAAGACAAAAACGAGAGGGTATTTGTCTATTTGATTAAACATTGCACTATCAATTATTTTAAGAAAAAAAAGGAAAAAGAGAAGTGAAGACAAAAAGTATTTGGTAGAATAATTTTATCCATGACTAAAGAAAAAAATTATTTACAACAATTGTTCAGTACAAGAATCCAAATTCAAAATTGGAAAGACCACATTTAACACCGTTAAGAAACGGCGAGTGACCGACGGGGCTCATATAAACACGCCACAACACAACACACATAGTACAGGACAAAATTCAGGCATAAACTCAAACTCAAAAACACAACTCACCAACACAGTTGCATTTTTTCTTTCCAGATCCAACTCAAAATGTGAGTCATTCTGCACTCTTTTTCCATTCCTATTCATTAAACTGCACATATTTTCTTTCTCAGATCCTCCTAATCCTTGTTTCTGTGTCTTTTTTATTTTGTTTTATTACTTAGTTTAATGGGCTGTTCAATTATTTCTTTTATAATTTTCTGGGTCATTGACCCTTTGGGTTGATTTTTTGAAATTGGGTTCTGTTTGGTTGATGGGAAAAAAAATTAAGTGAAGGTTTGGTTACTTGTTGAGGAAATGTCTAATGTAGCTGAGGAAGAAGAAGGCAAATCTGTTTACTTGTTGAATTTTGGAATTCACTTTTTCTTTATTGTTTTTCTATTGCAAAGTATAGATAATTCAAAGTGTGAGTTTTTTCCCTTCTGTTTTGGGTTTTGGTTCTTTTCCTGGAAGCATTTTGCACCTATATCTTTGCATGTTTTGATCCAGTTTTGGAAAAATAATGTATCCATCGAGATTTTAACTTTACCATTTTTGTTGTAACTTAAAATATACACTATAGACGCTCTTCACGTGTGATGTGTGTTTATATTGAATTTGTCGGTGAAAACCATTTATGTAAGGTATTCTCTTCATTGATTTTGGAGTTTGAGAAAATTCAATGTAGTTTAATTTCTCTAAACCACAGCATCTTTTCCTTGGGATGATCTACGCGGTTACACTTAAAAAGAAAAATATTCCGGGCTGTTCTTATTTTCCTTGCTTAACACACATCTTTTTTCTTGCACATATGATGTCTTGTTTTTTATATAGTTGAGTTGTTGATTTTTTAATTATATTAGAGTCTTAATCATTGATTGGAGACACCCACCAACCAATTTGATGGCTTTCCTTTTGCATGTTTTAGTTTTTCTTGAGTGCTTTTAAGCCTGGAATTAGGTAGACAATTGATTCTATTCCATATGATTTATGATAAATAATGCACATATGCTTACATACAAAAAAACTTGTGATGCTCATTTCTTTAGTTTTTAAATAATCATCTGCTGCCCCTTGGTTTCACCTTTTGTAATTGAACACAACGATTATGGATTATAGGGAGAATATTCTCATATTCCCCTGTGTTTATTAAATTTATAAGTACATTTAGGCATGTTAGTTGTAACAGTGTTTAAATTGTGAGTGTCATTCAATTGTGGTTGTAGTGAGGAGAAAATAGTTCAAATGAATGTTTCCAGGATAGAACAATAGTTTCGATAGCACCTAGATAATTCTTCTCCAGACTATGCAAATTCAGAGAAATCTGTAATTACAGATTTCATGAAGGAAGTTTTAGAATATCATTTTCTTTACAAGACCTTCTTATACTAGATTTTCTTCTTCTTTTTCTTGGAACTGTTAACGCTGTTGTTTTAAATAAACTTCTTATTTTTTATTCTTGAGTTTTGGTTCAATGGAGGAAGTTTATATAATATATAGTATCATTGCAGTTTTATACAGTAATGTTGAATCGTTTAAGTGAAATTCTGATAACAAGTAATTATTATTCAAATCGCATCCTTCAGAAGCATTTATTTCAATTTGCAACCTTCAAGTTGTAAGTAAGTTGATTGTTTTAGAGAGAGCTTCTGCTGAAAGGGTTAAGTGCAAACATTTTGTGGGTTAAATTTTCTTATCTTTCTACCCAAAATAGGTTCAGGCTGACCTCAAATTTTTGGTGCCTTGGGAAAACTGATAAATATTGTTCTTTTTTGTATGTCTTTGTTGCAAAAACACCAATAATTCTTTTATAAACATTTTTTTTTAAACATTTCAATAGAAGTTAGAGCAGGAGTATTTAATCTATCTTAGCAGATTGCAAATAAGATTTAAACAATTTTCTTTGGAGTCAATTGTTTGATCTACATTATCTAAAAAGTAATGTATGGGGCTACCAGTGTATAAGTACATCCCGATTTCACTCCTTCTCGATTATGTATGTACTTATTTTTCTGTTATGTATGTCAAATAGGAATAGAGAACTGTAAAACAAACTATCCTGATGATTTGTGATATTTCAGCGAATTCAATTTATTTAGTTTTCACATTTCTTTGCTATAGTGCAATGGGAATAGAAGATACAGATATTTGTATCATCAAGGAGCCAGATCATGTTGTAGTCTATTCAGATGACATTTCCCATGATTCGGATAATGAAGCTGGAGGTGAACGTCACAATATTACAGAGTCTTATGGACAAATCAACGAGACAACTGAACATCATAGTTCAGAGGAGAGTGCAAAGGAGTATGAAGTGAAGGAATGCACTACAGAAGTTTCTGTTAAGGTCTCTGATGTCATTAATCTTAAAAAATGTGAGAAGTTAACCTCAGATTCCGAGGATGTTCTCAGCGAGAGAAGTTTTAAATCCCACAAAACAAGGGGTAAACACAAGCCACGAGACACTGTGAAGAATGGATCAAGACCTCCTGCTGGAAATATTCATAGCAGGTGTACAGGCAGTGCCCAAATCAAGCCCACGGTTCCACAGCCATTTTCCTTAGCAACCGAGAAGCGTGCTTCAGTTGGAACTCGTCCTGCTTTTGAAGAAGACAACAAGGGAAATAATGAGAGAAAATCTTCAAATAAAAGAAACGTGTTATCTCCCAATATTTTTAAACAGAATCAGGTATATGCTAATGTTAAATTATTCACTCCTTTAATTATTCTGATGTGCCTTAAGTATATCATCAGGGAAGAAAAACTTTTTAGGTTTATATATCATCTCTTGTATGTTCATAATAAATTCAGAACCAGCCAACTTAAACTTTTGACGCCTATCCCATTAAGAGGTTCTTCAGATTGGTATCTTATAAGGATTGCTATAATATTGCAATTAAATGAAATGAAATTTGATTTGACCAAGTTATTGGTAAACTGTTTATGGTTAATTTTTGTCTTGTTACTATTTATTCACAGTTAGTATTGAATCTTCTATTTTCTTTGCTTTTCACCATGCAGTTGAAATCTCCTTTAGTTTCAAGAAAGCCATTGCAACCTGATAACAAGAAGCATCCTGATGAGGATGATGCTTGCTCCGTAGTTTCAATGTATCCTCTTAAAAATGTTTTATTTGAAGTATCGAATTCTTATGTCATCTTTTTCTTACTTTGGCAATGGGTCTACTTCCTTTTAGAATTTGAAATTTCTACTACTCCTTGACCATGTAAAGAACTGGAACTTCTGTGCGGTCAATCAATTCCAGGGCAACTGTTTCCTCTGCTCCTGTGTTTCGGTCCACTGAACGTGCAGAAAAAAGGAAGGAGGTAACAACCTGTATATTAGTTAGATTTGTTTGGATAGGTTTCCTATTGATTTGTGCATGGTACCTTCCATAGTTTTATTCAAAATTGGAGGAAAAACACCAAGCAATGGAAGCTGAGAAGAATCAAAGTGAAGCAAGGACCAAGGTGCAATACTTTATCTTGTATATTCAAAATTTGGGAATACATTGCCATATATCTACTTCTTTCTTTAAGCACATAAGTTTATTTTCTCACTCCAATTCCTTCAACAATTTCTAAACATTTAAGGAAGAGACGGAGGAAGCTATCAAGCAGCTAAGAAAGAGTTTAACTTTTAAAGCAAGCCCTATGCCTAGCTTTTACCATGAGGGGCCTCCTCCCAAGGTTGAACTGAAGAAGGTATGTACTGTTCTTGTACATGTAATAATATCATGTATGAGGCTCAGTTAAAAAAAACTTTGTAGTGTTCATGTTAAGCTCTAAAACCAAATTTCAACAGTCGCTGAATAACTGCTCATTATAAATGTGAAAGATCTAATTACATAGACATATTTTCAACTTCTGGGCTTGACAAAAGTTGAGTATTATGTCTGGGTCAGCTACCAGGCACACGAGCAAAATCTCCAAAGCTGGGTCGACAAAAGAGCAACAATGGTGCAGTTAATGTATCTGAAGTGGATAAGGAGAAAGGAGCTGGTATCAGGAGAAAGCATCACACACTGAAGACCGACAAGTATGATGTTAAGAGTGATGTGAATGGCTTATGTGACCCAAAAAACAAGGTCAATCATATTGAAGAAATTAATATGACCAAAGTAACTGGACAAGCAGAATTGGAGATTGGCAGCCAGTGAAATTTTCAGTGAGATTAGTTTCTCATTTTCTAATTTATATGTATCTGGGGACTGTGGTCTTGTTTCTCCCAACAAGCATGTTCATTTTGTTTTTTCCTTTAACTTAAGGCACTTGCTGCTGTGTGCATTGCGTAAGTAGTAAAATGTTTATTTGTAATTTATTTAAAATTATTTGTAAAATTAAATCCTGTTGCTCATAAGAGCAATTTCAGCATTTGTTTGTCTGCCTGAAGTCCAGGATCAGATTGTTTGAAGTCATCATTAAATAATGCTGTTCGAATAACAGTAATTATGCTTCATTGTTGCCATTTCTTTTGCTACTTTTTCTCGCATTAGCAAAGCCGTGTGGGGTTTTAGTAGTAGTGTACGAAAGACAAGATAGTGCCATAGCTATGATTTTTAACCTCCAACTTTATGGGAGTGTATGAACTTTACCTGCAACATGAAGGAACCTTGTTTAAAATTAAGACGATCATCCGTGTAGATGACCATTTCCTTTCTTTCAGTGACATCACTGACATTGCATACTGTGGCCATAATGTCAGAGGAATAATGTGCTGCTAGGCTGAAGGGTCAAATGCTTTCTTTCTACCTTTAGGTGGGGCATTAATGTCTAGTAGTTACGGCAGAAAACAGGAATAAAAATATTATGTCTATTGCTTATATGGTTTGTTTTTGCACGGCAAAAGATAAAGCCTTTTGAACAAAACATACCCCATTTGTAAAAGCAGCACTTCTGGTGTAAGGTATGTTGCTTCCATATCGATGTAGTTTAGTTTGTGGAAGCATATTCTAAAACTTGTCGAGTTGTAGGATTTTCTGATCAAGAAAATTTTTCTTAGGGGTCAAACCAGATTTGTGTTTGATATGGTACAAGTCTTGTATACTGTTATAATGAGAAGAAGTGGTAAAATATAGAGTTTAAATTAAGTTTTGAGTATGAATTAAGCACGATAATTTATTTGCCTGATCTGATAAAGCTTTAGCGCCATTTTACAATCCTAAATATTTATATTTAATCAGAGTATAATACTCATTGAATTATTTGTAACTAGTGCATTATTTACTTATTTTAATTCTTATACAATTTATTCTAATTATTGTATTATTGTATTATTTATTT
>Ga0123341_1002780_pt1 | contig 14651 bp, 6 predicted proteins | sample Turbeapinknodule_FD_89959 | JGI IMG/M metagenome (GOLD analysis project Ga0123341, IMG submission 89959) | Root nodule microbial communities of legume samples collected from Mexico - Turtle bean Mexico pink nodule | ecosystem: Host-associated > Plants > Roots > Nodule | place: Mexico: Nepantla... | reverse complement strand
TCTTCTCATATAATTTAATATTTATTAAAATTATATGAATATATAAATAGTAAAAATAAAAAATGCGGATACACATGCACGTGAGTGCCTGTGTTCCCACTAGTATTATTGGTATACATAAATTTGTTCCTATTTAATCCTTATCAATATTTTATTTTATTAATTTCTTTTGGTTATTTTGTCATTTTACTATTATCTAGAACACTCATGTCTTTTTCTTTTTTTTATTCACTTTTTTTTAATTCCATTATCTAAAAACCAAATGTAACTTCCTTCAAAACTTCCTACTCTCCTTCTTAATCCCTTTTATCTTTCTCCACTCTTCTAATAATCATGTTAATTAACCAAAATACTCATGCATTCATTCTTCTTGTATTATTAGGTAAATTTCTACACCTTAGAACCATATGCATCCAATTTTTTTAAAAAAATATCATTCATTTCATTAAAAAAATACATTTAAAAGAAAATTCGAAATAGAATTAAAAAAATGATAAAAATAAATTGTATATTATGTATTGTAGTTCTTTTTAATAAACAAAAATACACATATGGTAGTGATAAAAATAAAAAAATACGGATATACAATAATGATAAAAAAAATGAAAATACACATGTTAATATTTAAAAAATACAAATAGACATAAGCTTACGATGAATTAAAATACTACAATATGAATTTATAGCTCATTTTAATAAATACAAATACATATTTAATAATAATAAAAAAAATAAAATATTTGGATACATAATAAAAATATAAAGATATACATTAATAACAAAAATAAAAAATGTAAATACTCAATAATAGTAGAAATAAAAAATTGGATACATAAAAATATATGGATACGCATTAGTAATAAAAATAAAAAATACAGATGCACGGGCGCTTTGTGTTTCCACAAGTATATGTAATGATAATGAAAATGTATCTTTTATATTTTTATTTTATCTTTAATTGAGTTTTAAAATAAAAAATAATTAAATATCAAGAAGCACGAATCACATGGGGTTGATGTTGACGTCAATGTTGCTACTTCTTTGCCATTTTTCATCACAAACTTCTTCAATATATCATCATAGTACTTTAATTGGCTTAAAATGTGACATGTTTTACTTGCTTTGTTTGCAAACCTAGGAAGTAAGTTAATTCACTTATCATAGACATTTCAAATTCACCTTTCATAGTTTATACAAACTTTTCAAACAAATTACCATTAGTTGCACCAAAAGTTATATAATCAACATAAACTTAGACAGGTATAATATCACAATTTTCTTTATGAAAAGAGTCTTGTCAGCTTTTCCTCTCTCACAATTTTGAGACAAGAGAAAGTTGATAAGTCTCTCACACCATTGTCTCAGTGCCTGTTTGAGACCATAAAGAGTTTTCTTCAATTTGTATAAATGGTCTGAAAACTTGTGATTTTCAAAGTTGGGTGGTTGAGAAACATACACGCCATCGTTGATGAAGCCATTGAGAAATGCATTCTTGACACCCATCTAAAATAACTTGAATCGAATCATACAAGTGAAAACAAGAAGAAGTCTAACAACTTCTAATCTGGAAACAGGTGCATATGTCTCATCATAGTCTATTATGTTAGAATTAGAGGCCTTAAACAAGAGGGGGGTGATTTGTTTTTGAAAGATTTTCGCAAGTATTGAAGGTAGAGTGAAAAGTTATGAAGAATTAATCAATTTAAAATTTGTTCAGCCAAATAGAAAATGTTTTTAAGTTGATTCCAAAAAATCAACCAGTTGTTTTCACAAAACAACCGATTGTTTATACCAGCAGATTTGAAAAGCAAAGATAAAAAAATTTAATAAGTGCAGGGATAGAGAGATTCACACAAGATATTTATACTGGTTCACTCTTAACCAAAAGCTACATCCAGTCCTCAACAAACCTCTGAGAATTCACTATGTAATCAAACTTAGATTACAAAACACACACCAAAAGTGATGATCTTGAACCCCTCAAGAGCACACACAACTTTTGGCTAACCACATAGTTTCCATAAACACCTTTTGAAATCGCACCCCACCAAAACACACAAAAATACAATGTTCAAGGAAGAAGGTAATAGAATACACCTGGTGAGATGATCCAAAAACTCTTTGAAATCTTGAAAACTATTTTTTATTAATCTCTCTTTCTTAGTTAATGCATAGGATTGAACTTGAAGCTTTGATGTCTCCAAATCCATGAAGATTGCTTGAAGACAAGGTTATTGCTTGTGGACATGGGTTCTGGGTAGATTAGAATTTGTCAATCCACTCTTAGCTTAATCCAAAACTGAATCAATCAAGTTCTTTCAAAAGAAAAATGTTTTTCAAAGTAAGTGAAAAACAACCTGTTGATTTTTCGTTTCAATTAGTTGTTTTACATTTGATGGTTTTGGAAAGGATTTGAAAAAGATGAAATTGGCTGACCTCACAATCAAGGCCAATTCAATCGGTTGAATCGTGCTTTCAATCGATTGTTTTTTTAAAAATCTAAACATAATTGGTTAAGTCTGTTAAATTTGTTTTTCATGATTCAAATCTGTTTTGACCCCTGATTGAAAGTCTGAAACGACTATTTTTTAGGCTATATAACTGGTGTTTACATCTCTAAAATAAGAGAGAGATAAGATTACAAAAGAGATTAAAAGTTTTCCAAGATTGCAAAATTGCTTTAGGCTTTGCTTTGGTTAAGAGTGGAATAGGATCTGTTGTATTTGTTTTGTATCAAGTGTGATCTTTCCTGTTCTTACTTGTATTTCATTTCATATTTGTTAAACCTGAAAGGTATTGGTTCTACAGTCAAAGGGTGTTCTGACTTGTAGTGTTTGTGTTTCAAATAGGGTGAGTGTTTTTGAAGGGTTCAAAGACTACTAAACACACACACACAACCAACATCAAGGTCTTCAAGCATTCATCTTGGATTTGGAGACATCAAAGCACCTTGTTCAACATATTCCTTCTTCTTGGTTATAACATTTTGCAACTAGTCTAGCTTTGTTTCTAGTAATTCCTCTTAGGTTATTCATTTTATTTCTAAAAACTCATTTGGTTCCAATTATATTCATATTTTCAATTTTAGGTACTAGAATCGACACATCAACTTGGGATATAAAGGCCAAAGTGTGATAAAAATAATTCAGTGAGTGTCTAGTGGTCTCCCTTTTCAATGTTACCAATGATATTGTCCAAAGAAAGGTCTCTAGGAATTTTCCACTCTCTTGAAATTCCTTTGTATGTTGTTTATTCTTCAGTTGGAACATTTAAATATGTTAAATCTTGATTAATCTGTTCAAAATTCCTGAAGACATCTTGCAAACTTTCATCACTTGGTTCAAGATACCTTTGTGTCCCCTGTCACACAACTGGCTAATAATAAACAAGTTATGTTTTAGACCCTCAACATAGAGTATATTATGAATGATAATTGAAGAATTATCCTTTATGTCTCCTTTGCCAAGTATTCTTCCCCTGTTATTATCACTGTAAGTGACAAATCCTTCAGATTTTAGGGTCAAGTTCACAAACTTTGAAGCATCTCCTATCATGTTCCTTGAACATCCATTGTCAAGATACCTCAACTTCTCCTTGGCTTTCAAGGTGGCATGCAAAATAAATTAAGTAACAAGATATGCCATCATTAATTTGGACCCAACAACCTTTCCTCTAACACCTTTTGGCATCCATTTAAATAAACCTTTAGGCACATCAAATTTTCTTATTTTGTCGTTCTTAATAGTATGGCCATTTCTCATGCAATAGAAACAAGTAGTAAATGGAGAAGTGTTAGACTTTTTGAAAGAAAATAAGTTTTTAAATTGCTTTACTTTGTTCTGAAAAACAAGTTTATAACCAATGCTAACTCTATCATAAGCACAATTTTGAGAACTGAGTAAAGCTTCCAAATTATCTTTTCCCATTGAAAACTTGGTTAGAGTTTTTATAACATAATAAATTGTATTTTGAAAAACAACACAAATTTCACAACCTTTTACAACTTTTCTTAACTCAACACAATTACAAGAATTTTTATAAATGATTTTCAAGTTTTCCAAATTTGTTTTGGTATTCTACAACTCTTCTTCGAATGTCTTGACTCTATTTTCTAACCAATTATTTAAACCCTTGAGTCTATTGTTAGAAAGGGTCAAATTATTAGCTTCTTTATGAGTTTCTTTAAAGGCTTGTAATAAATGACTATAATTTTCAAATTTTCAGAAGGAACATAACCTACACTTCTACTAGATAACTCATATCCAACCACTAGACAAAAATTTGTTTCTTCACCTTCTTTTGAAGATGAATTTTATAAGGTTTCATCATTATAGCTTTTCTTGTTTTGAACTTCTCACTTTTTCTGTCAAAACATTTTTTCTTATTTTGTATATTTGGACATTCAATTTGTATATGTCCTCGTTTCCCATATTCAAAATAGGTAAAATTAGAAGCATTAGAATCAAGTTTTCTAGAATTATACCTCCTTTGTGAAGAACCCTTATATTTATTTCTTTTCTTAAAAAACTTACCAAACTTTTCAGTCAGCATACTCAAGGTTTATGAGTCATCTTCATTGGAGTCCCTTTTATGAACAGTTGATTTGTGGCAAATGCTCTTTACCTTATTTTAATTTCTCTCTTGCTAATATAGTTTATTCATCTTTAACTCATATTCTCTTAATTTTTGAAATAGTGTTGCAATAGTCATTGTTGTCAAATCTTTAAATTCTTAAATTGTTGTTACCTTAGGTTTTCAACTATAATCCAAATACTTTAAGATGTTGATGTTAAATTCCTCTTTATCAAACACCTTTCCAAATCCAATCAAATTATTCATAATGTGTGTGAAATGCTTTTATGCATCCACAAGTGTTTCTCCTTGTTGCATTTGGAACAACTAATATTTCTGGATTAGAGCATGCTTCCTTGCTCTTTTCACATCTGATGCACCTTCATGTTGTTGAAAATCTTGAAGACTACCTAACTATTGTGTTTGATGAAGAAATAAACCTTGAGAGAAGTGTGTTGTCATGGGAAGTGCATGTTGTCATGAAGCTTTAAAGTGAAGCTTTAGTGCTTAATAATGTAGTCTTAGTAGATAAAGAAGGTTATCTTAAAAAATGATTTATTAGTGCAAATAACACATATTACATCGGTTTTAGGAGACATATTAAATCGATTATATCACTGATGTAGATCTCATCTATGTAAAATGTCCATCACATATTACATCAGTTTTAAACACCGATGTAAAATATCAAAATTTGACTAATTACAATTAAAAAAAAACACCATAAAGGGACATATTACACTGGTTGTAGGTGTTAATTGCTATAATATGTACATATTACACCAGTTGTAAGTCTTAACCGCTGTAATATGTACATATTACATTGGTTGTAGGTCCTAATTGGTGTAATACATTTTACATGGGTTATCCACATAATCAATGTAATATGTTGAAATGATAGAGCTCGTGAGGGAGAGAAATATAAGAAGGACTGAATATATGAAAGTTGATATTGACTTAATATGATACGGTATGTGCTAGTATGTTACAAAACACAAAGAAATAAAATTCAAATATATTAATAGTTCAAAATCCTAACTAAATAAAGAAACAGATCATGAAAAATTAAGAAATTTGTAAACTAATCGAAAAGAAACATGGTATTATTTAATTTTTTTTTGGAAAAATTAGAGGAATAATGCAAATATGCAAGTTGGAGAATAAATACCCTACAAAATTGTCAGTATTGTAATAAGGATCAGGTTATAAAATACCAAAGGGAATGAATCAAAAAGAACAAACAAAAGAACAAAAACCTTTCATAACACTGAAGTGTTGTAAAACAGAATCTAATATAGCAAAATAAAAATGAAAAACAGAGTGTGTGAAACGGAAAACAGAGTATGTGGTAAAATCCTAACGTTCTTCAGTGACGTTGGAGGAGATCGCGGAAGTTCGACGAAGACTGGATCTACTCCGAGGTTATCGCGCGACGTTGCCCCTTCCACCTTGAATCGTAGCCACAAGACTGGGAACGCTCACGCCTTTGTTGATCGTGTGGAATCTTGAGAACGTTGGAGAACATTGTGAGATTCGTGGGTGGTTGGCTCCTCCATTCCCGCGGTCTTCCTCCATCTTCGGCGGCCATGACCACTCTTTTAAGGTTTGAATATGCGGTTGTGTGTTTCTCCATCTATAAATACTACATCCCATTTGCTTCTGAAGATGCATCTCACACACTCACCTCTTCATCTTCTTCAAATCCACCACCGTGACCATCTTCTTCCTCTTATTTCTTTTTCGCTTTCTCTCTCCTCATTTACCTTATTTTATTTCAATATTATATTTCTGGGTTCTATTGGGTATTACTCTTTTAAGAGTAACATGCTAGTTCTAATCATCGGAAATCTTCGGAAAGTTCATGTTGTATCCTAGGGGACTTGTGCAATACACCGCGAATAAGTCCTTACAGATAGTGATTACTCACGTCTCGGGAAACCAATTTTTTTTCGTTTTAAAGCCTCATTTACTACATGAAGATTGTGCCATTTAGATGAGCTAGTGTAGTCCCTCTTCCAGACAACATCTTTCCATAAGCAACAAGTTTGTTCATATATTCCAAAGAGTATTTCCGTAACTAGTTAATTCACAACAAGAGAAAAAAAATGAAATAAAAAAACACTAAAAATAATAAAAAAATTAAGTGAAAACTTAAAAACTAAAGTATAAAATTCTAGTAATCAAATTAAAAGAGAGTACATATTAGATACTATATGGTAAATTAAAGCACAAATAAAAATAAATTAATAAAACTTAGCAAATATTGCCTAGAATAATGAGCAGAACTAAGAATCATATAGTTAATCAGTTCAATATCAAGGCAGGTAACCTATAATAGGACCACTTACACACGACGACAAAGAGAGTAAATGACAGGAGATCGCACTTCCCACACTGCTAGCAGTATCACTTGGACTCACGGTGGAGGATGACAGTGGTGGCATTGGTGCAGCGAAGGCATACTCTACGTCGGGGTGATACCCTTTGAGTTCACAGATATCGACCTCACAGCCAAGGACCTGGCATCAGGCAGATGAGGAGGTGTTTAACACGAGAGAAGAAAATAGGGTAAAATAGGCAGAAAGAAGCGAACTAGTGCAAATACATATTACATTGATTGGTCCTTCCAAACCGGTGTAATATGTCATGCTCCAGGTATATATTTTTTCAAACCTTTTTGTTTTACTTTGAACAATACATATTACATTGGTTGGTCCTTCCAACTAGTGTAATATGTCATGCTCCAAGTATATATTTTTTCAAACCTTTTCTTTATGCTGAATAATACATATTACACCAGTTGGTCCTTCCAACCGATGTAATATGTCATGCTCCAAGTATATAGTTTTTTAAACTTTTTGTTTTAACTCGGAACAATACATATTATACTGATTGGTCGTTCCAACCGGTCTAATATGTCATGCTCCAAGTATATATTTTTCAAACCCTTTTTTTTTACTCTGAACAATACATATTAAACCGATTGGTCATTCCAATTGGTGTAATATTTCATGCTCCAAGTGTATATATTTTTCAAACCTTTTTTTTACTCCGAACAATACCTATTACACAGTTTGGTCCTTCCAACCGGTGTAATATGTGTTAAATATTTACAAAAAATTTCCCCGCATTTTTTTTACACCAGTTCTTAATTAACCGACCTAATATATCATTGTAGAATGCGTTATTTACACTAGTGTATTTATCACTATCAAATATCAATTCATGCAATGTATTTGTTGAGTTTTATACTTTATTTTATGTTATAGTTCACTAAAAAAAATGGTTTTAACGGAGTTTATTTTTACATTATCCAGAGTTAAAACCTCTATCAAGTACACTAAGTGAAATATGATTTTGTTATGATTTAATTTTTATTTTATATTAATTTTATATGTGGTAGTGTAGTGGACCACAGATTTCGTGTTTGGATTTGGGTAGTTTTTGGGATTTCGGTTGAAGACTTTTGCTTCCTGCACCCCGTCATTACAAACTAGACCTTATTAATAATGGGAAAATATTAAAATACTTTTTCTCATTGAACCACACCACCACTGCTGCAGAAGAAGAATAAGAGAGGCAAAATGCTACAGAGGAAGAAGAAGAGAGAGAATGCGTGTTGAAAAGAAACTCTGGAAACTCTTTCTAGAACGAATTTTGTGTTATAGAAATCTTGTTCTACAAAATACATTTTAGAACGTGTTATATATATTCTAGAAGATTTATTTAGTAACTTTTATTTCAAAACAATCCCGTTTTGAAAATTTTGTTTTCAGAAATCATGTTCTAAAAATTTTAGAAATTCATTTTCAAAAATTCCTAATATAATGTTTTAAAATTTCTAAAAAGCATGTTCTGAATATTTTCAGAACGAGTAATCGAAAAGTTACTTATCAATTGGTGGTGGGCAAGAAGTTGTGAGGGTGCAGAAAAGAAAAGCCTCAATTTAAAAGCTATCATCGAATACAAAAGGAAAATTTCAGGATTTTTGGGCTGTTCATAGCAACAGTGTAACCCAGAAACTGTTATTTAAGTTTCGACTGTTTCTTCCTGTACCTCCATATCTTTTTCCGCCACCTCCATACACAACATGAAAATACATTTTTATCCTTCTTGTGTCACCCCATAAAATAGTTTCTGGATTATATAATCCGAAAAATCATTTGAAAAAGGACTTCCGGATTACATAATCTGGAAGCTAAATAAGACTTTCGGATTATGTAATCCAAAAAGTAATTATGTATCTAAAAACAGGCTTCTAGATTATGTAATCCAGAAGCTAATTACAAATTTGAAAAATGACTTCCGGATTATATAATCCAAAATTTTATAAAAAGGCATTTCTGGAAATTTGAAAATTTATGGAGGTAAGAGAAGAAGGTATGGAGGTGCAGGAAGAAACAGCCTAAGTTTCACCCAAATCGCCTTTTAATATTAAGTCAATTACTTCCTGCACCCAAATTAGTATGACAAAACCGAAAATGCCCTTAAATAAAATGGGTATATATACAAATACATTCTGGACCAGAACATGTTTTCAAAACATACATGTATTACGGATTTTTTTTATTCAAAATGATATTTTAATTTTTGTTTCTGGATATTTATTTGTCAGAACATAATAATCTCTTCTGAATTTACTTTTTCAGAATATATTATTTTCACATTTGAATTTTTATTTCTAAAATAAAGAGATTTTTGGAAATTTAAAATTATATAGGGTGTAGGTTAAAAAAATTGGGTGTAGGGGAGAATTTACCTAATATTAAAACTGTTGTATATGGTTATCCCTAATGATCAGAGGATACTCATTGTATAGAGTAAATTTGAATATGGTTTCTGATCTTTCTATTCTAAAAGTAGTGGAAACACCTTATAATAACAAAAGAAAATTATTAAAAAGTTTATTATTATAATAATTATTAAAATAAAATATTATTAAATTTATAAAATAGGCATATATAACCATAAAATTATTTTTTTTATTAATTAATAAGTTTTCTTTCAAAATAACTATGATTCATCATGCGTATTTTTCATGGGTTATAAAACTTATAAACTTAATTATGCTTATATGATTTTTTATAGGTTATAAGATTAATAAAATTAATTATGTTTATAAAGATTAAAAAAAATTAAAAAGAAGTGTAAATAAAATAATAGTTACAAAATATAAAAGATAAAATTGCAAGAAAAACGATAAAATACAAAGGAAATTGGCGCCTTAAGGCAAGATAATGAAGCAATGAGAAAAAAGATATGGGAAGGGGCATAGACGTCTTAAGGGCCCTAAAATGATACACATCGGGGGAACTAAGAAAAGATGCACCTAACTCTTCACAAGAAATAACACCACCTACAATAATCACTACGACTCTAGAATTCCAAAGGAAAATGATAGTTTAACAATTTCAAGAGTTGTATATAACTTTTGATGTGATGGATTTAGAAATAAGTATATATAATAAAGGGTAAATTTGTAATTAAATGATATGAAAAAATATTAAAATAATAGTATTGAAAGTTGTAATATAGTTGTATAAAAAATTTGGGTTGTCCATGTATCATTACTCAATTCCAAAAGTCACAAGGCAGAGTCTTATCTCAACACCTCGGCACACACCTCTATGACAATAGGGAGAACTTGATAGCATTTGTTCCTCAAAAGGATTATGCTCCCTTCCAATTCGAAAGGTCTTTCAATTGATCGATACAATGGAACCACAAATCCCGACAAACACATTTATGTGTACATTATCCAAGTCAATTGTACATTATGAACGACGCAATATTGTGTCACGTTTTCCCAACCCTAAATCCTAAACCACACCTGACATTCATCGTACTTGTAAGACTTTTTATGGAAATGTTTGTGAAGGTGGCATTGAACATTGCGAAATCTCAACCTCAAAGTACCATAACATCATATGATTACTCCTCTTAAGCTAAGTTTAATAGAGTATGTATAATGTCATCTTTTATTTCTTTCCTTAACATATTAATTAATCAATTTATTAATAGGTTTATCTATATATGTTTTAATTTCGCACTATATTTTTTTTATTCTATTTTAAATGTTTATTTTATTATTTTTTAAAGAGAAATGAGGAGTTTTATTTATCTATAGTTTTTTTTTTCTTAACACTACTACCCTTTATAGTTGGGGTAGAAAGAAGTTTATTAGGGGTTGGCGTGAAAGGTTGATAGTAGGTTTAAGGTAACCACTTTGGTCCTTCTAAAATAATTGGAGAATCCATATCTGAGACAAATAGGAGGATGGAATGTCCCATTTCATGAATTATTTATAATATTAGTGTTCCATCTTGTATAAAAAAAAAAAAAAACATTGATGATGTTGGAGAATGGATTCAGATAATTCGAAGCCTCCATCTATTTATGTGATATTTTAAAATAAGATAGCAAAATGAGAATAATTATCATGTAAAATAATATAAAATTCATCTTTTACAATTTCAATAATATAATTTTGTTTTATACCAAAAAGATTTGAATTAATGTTATACTGGCTAGTCAGAATAATGATTTTTACCATGTTTGTCAAGATAATATCAAGGGATCATTAGTAGGGCATTATTTACTGAGAGACTTGCTACCAAACAAATGTTACATGATATAGAGGAGCACCACCACAGGTTTAGGGAAGAAATTCTGCTTGATATACAATATTTGGACTTTAGGTTTTCTAAAAGACTAGACGGTCTTGCACTTAATCTCACTAAACAAATTAACCAATCTCTGAATGAGTTGCTTATTTAGATAACACCTGTTCAACCTTGTTAACCTCCACAATAATGATGATTTCTTTACCTAAGGGGGAGAAAAGATTATTTTAAATGAGTTATTTCTCTATTTGTTTTTGGTTTTGAGTTGAAGTCTTTTTGCATCTTTTCTAAATTGATTGTAATATTTCTTATGAAATAAATAAAGTATTAGTTCTATTTGATATATATGATTGCGCTTTCACATATATAAAAGAATAATACTGTAGTATAAAACTACTCATTAACTTATAATATTTATCATCATAAAAAAGGAGTAGATTGTTAAGATCCTAGATGGTCTATCACCCATTAGATGATTTAGTGAAACGAGAGTATTTATGTTTTGATATTAACAAACACTATAAGATGTGTTATGATTTATAATGAAGCTCACTTATGTGCAGATATCAGAGTTTAAGTCTAGACAATCCAATAATACATAGTTAAAATAGAATATCTTATCAAAAGATTTATTGATGCACTACATGCCAGACGCTTCTTAAGTATAAGACGATTTAGAAGGAAGTTTGATCTTGAACATATTAGACAATCTGGTATTCCTCTCAGCATTAGATAATTTAAATAAAAAAGATAAACACGACTCACTAGACGATCTCACTAAAGTAAACACAAAGACATTCTAGACAATCCAATTGTGAAGAGATGCGTCAGACAGTCTCACAGTATTGGAACATGCTAGATGATCATCAAACGTTCTTTAAAGCTATATCAGGGTAGAAGAATCCAAAGCATGAGAAAAGCTCATCAATACAATGCTTATGGTTACACTAGACGACCATTGGAGCTTGCACGTGATAGACGATCACCTCATCTTTTACTGGTAAGGTGATCTATCATATCAGGGAGTGTTTATACTTAATTTTTACACTCTTAGAATACTTTCTATCATTATGTGAATGATTTCGAAACTTATTTGATTATATTAATTTATATAGAACACATTTTTCAAATAAGATTAATGATTGAATGATTTTGGAAAGTTTCTTATTTGAGAATGTAAAATTAAGCACACTAAGATGTTCAAATATTATATGATTTATTTATTTGAGAATGAAATACATTTTCTATACTGATTATAAACAATTTCAAGTACAACTAGGCCCTAATGGTTAAGAATGAGCCTGTGTTAGAAAGTTTACAAATGAACAATGTTTTAACTTTAAATTTGTGGGTCAAAAAGTAGGTGCATTATATCTCCATTTTATTATTGAAATTGATATTGTCTCAATCACGACAATGCATGAATGTCTCCATTGAATTTGTTTGATACTATGATTTTGTTTAATTTCAAATGTCTTATTTAGTTGCTTAAATTTGAAATTTGAAATATTGAAATTAACTTTTGTGTAGGAGTAAATATTATAAGATGTTTAAGATAGGAATTTAGACTTTAGAAATCATAAAACTTATCCGAACAAAATATTTATTTCAGTCTTATGGGTTACTAAATTATTAGTCATTTTTTTTATTTAAAAATTTAGGGATTAAATTATAGAAAATTTATAAAATGCATTGTAGGGAAATTATAGGCTAAAATTTAGTTTAGATCGATCGTAAAAGAAAGATATATAGTAGTAAGTTTGGTTGATGTACATTGTTTTTGTTGTAGTAATTTTACTTAATTAAATATTGTATTGATGCGTATATTTTGAGAACATTAGTTTCCGTTTGAGATTTAGTACAAATGTATTGATGCAAGATTTAATGTTAGTTACTTTAAAGTCTCATAACTGTGATGAGTTGAGGTAACAACTTTTGTGTATGGGCTATTCATAATATCTTTCCTAGTTCTATTAGAGGTATCATAATTGGGTTGTGTTTGTTCTTCAATTTCATTTGCAAGAAAGTGACCCCCAAAATTTAAATTAGTTGGAAAATGAAACAATCATAATCTTTTGTCAACTCAAAAGATATTTTTTGCCTTGATTTTTGATATCTGGTGCATTTTATAGTTCATTGTGTTGGGTGTGGAACAACACAAATCAAACATATATGGATTTTTTGAAAATCAATTCATTAAAAAATTTAGGATCACAAAGGTTCAAATCCAACAATAGTTGCAAACATGAATGAGTGACTCATAGAGACATATTTACTTGGCTTCATACATTGAAGGGTTAATTTTCTAACTTGTATTTTTTAATTATGCTAATTATAAAACTAATTATTTTTCATTCAATGTATGTCTCATTAGCAGTTACTTGTAATTATACCTAGGGATTACATAGTAGTATGATTTTGTTTGCTTAAAATAAAACCCAACCAGGAAATGAAAAGCTTATAACAAGGGTAATTGTGTCATTTTTCATTATATTGGACAACTATAAGTATATTTTGACTAACATATATCCTTACTATTATTAGAGTTGTGGCTTACACAAATATTTTAAGTGGAATGAGCAAAACAAGGTCACTACAATTCATGTATTCAAAGGTTAGACAAATTTTAATACATAAAATTATTATTATTTTTACAAGTTCCATGAAAATAATTGTCACTTATTTCTCATTTTAGTGTAATAGGCAAGTAGATTCGTTTGAATGTGGTTACTATATCCACTACAAGAAAATTATTAAATAGAAACTAATTTTAGAGACTGAAATAATTAGTTACTATATTGACTAAATTAGAGACAATTTTATAAACTAAAAAAAAATTATTGGTATCTAATGTAGTTTATATTATTCATAAAAAATTATAAAGTAGTTTCTAAATTAGCATATAACCATTAGCTACCAAGGTTTTAGCTACTAACTATTTACATTCTAAATTAGTCTCTATTAGTATTTTGAAGACTAATTAAAATCTAAAACATAAGTAGTTAAAACCTTTGTACCTAATTTAGATACCAATTTAAAAACTATTTTATAAATTTTTATTAATAACAGTAACCAGTTTAGATACCAATATCTTTTTAGTCTCTAAAATAGTATATAATTTAGTCAATATAGTGACTAATTATTTTTATTCTCTAAATTTGGTTGCTATGTAATGATATTCTTACAGTAATCATGTACTGGTTGAGAATCATCATTCGTGTATGTAATCATGATTCCTAGACAGAGTTAATACATTTCAACATTTGTTAAAGTGTATTTTACATTTGCATAATAACGTGAGTAAAATGTTTCTGGTCTTTAATGACATCCAATAAATAAAAAACAATGAACAATTTTTCTTCTTTAACATAAATAGTGTGGTTAGGCTATTTTATTGTTTACCTCATTTGTAGGTTTTTTTTTTTTTTTTATTTTTTAGGATTTTGTTTTATTTTT
>Ga0123341_1002779_pt1 | contig 14652 bp, 12 predicted proteins | sample Turbeapinknodule_FD_89959 | JGI IMG/M metagenome (GOLD analysis project Ga0123341, IMG submission 89959) | Root nodule microbial communities of legume samples collected from Mexico - Turtle bean Mexico pink nodule | ecosystem: Host-associated > Plants > Roots > Nodule | place: Mexico: Nepantla... | reverse complement strand
GTTTTTGTTTTTGTTTGTTTGTTTAAAAAAAAACATGGTTAATGGGAAACACAAATTTAGTGTTAAGATTAGATTAGATTAGGCACACACCACTCTCTTTCTTCTTTCTCTCTCTTCTGTAATAATTTATAAATTGTCCCATCAAAGGCTCTTCCCATCTCTCTTTCTTTTTCTGTTTGTTTTGTGTTGTGTTGTATTGTGTTCTATTTCCATTTTTCACCAAATTTTTCTCACTTCGCTTCTCAATTTTCCTTCATTCCCACGAAATCTAGGGTTTCAATTTCTCCCTTCATTCCAGGTACGTGCTCTGCCTCTACCCTTGCTTTGATTTCCACCTCACCCTACCATTTTCGGTGATCCCGAATTTGGTTTAATTTCGATAATTTGGCTTGATTTCGACAATTTTATTTTTATTTTTCTGCACCTGAATTCTTCGTCGTTGTTTATGTTGATTTTGACTCGTATTGTTTATCAGGTGGCATGTTTGGTGGGGCTTTCAATTTCAGTTTAATTAGGGAAACCCTTTTTCATTTTTTCCCCTGTTTCCCCATGGCTTTCAGTCCCAGATTGGGGTTCCCTTTTTTCTTTTTCTTTTTCGTTTTCCTTTTCGGTTTCCGAGAGATTGAAATGGTGGTGGCTTAGCAACTGCTCTGTATTTATGTTAGTCTTAGGAATGGAGTTTGTTTGAGGTGTATTTATGTTTCGTGGGTTGATACATACAGGGATAGAGGTTGGTTGGGTTCTTTATAGTGTAGTGGTGAGAGGAGGGTAGAGGAAGAAATTCTGTGAGGATGACAGATTTTCAGCCGCTACAGCAGAAACCCGAGCCTGCTGATTCCCATGCTGGGTTTGAGAGGGGAATAGAGGAGTATATGCGTGGGCACTTGGATGAGTGTATGTCGTTTGCTTCATGTAGCTCCTCCCGCGCACCTGATGATGAGGATGACGAGAGCGAACAGCTTGTTCGGAGGAGACGGAGGTCTGACCTTGAAGGAGATGATTTGGCAGAGTCCTCGGCTGCACGCCGGCGGCATTCAAGGATTTTGAGCAGATGGGCTGCACGGCAAGCACAAGAAATGATAACTACTATTGAGAGGAGGAATCGAGAGTCTGAGTTGATGGCACTTGCGGGTTTGCATACAGTGTCGATGTTGGATTCTTCTTTCCTGAGGGGCTCACAGTCTCCAACTTCTGGCCAGGAGGGGGCTGTGGAGAGGCCAAGCACTCAGGCATCTGCCATTTTGCAGATGTGGCGTGAGTTGGAAGATGAACATTTGTTGAACCGGGCACGAGAAAGGATGAGGGTAAGGTTGCGGCAGCAGAGGAATTCGGACTCTAATACCAATGTGTCCAGTACCATGTCTGATAGTCGAGGCAGTGAGAATCATGGGAGTTTGGGGGATGCAAGTGAAAGTGAAAATGATTATGGTACTTGGTCACATGATCAGATTGGCTCGAGGAATGCACACGGGGATCGTAATGGGTCTAGCAGGGAGCAATCTCCTGATCTTGGCGAAGTTGAGAGGGAGAGAGTTAGACAGATTGTTCGGGGGTGGATGGAAAGTGGCATTAGTGATCATTCATCCAATGTGAGTCAGCGAAACAATAACCGGAGAGCAGAATGGCTTGGAGAAACAGAGCGTGAAAGGGTAAGAATAGTCAGGGAATGGGTGCAAATGACTAGCCAGCAGAGAGGTTCGCGGGGGAGCCGTAGGGATTCTCAAGTAAGTGAAGGTGCTCAAGCTGATCCAGTCCGTGATGTAGCTGACAATGATGAGAGTCAGCCAGAGCATGTTCGGCGGGACATGTTGAGGTTCCGTGGAAGACAGGCTCTAGTTGATTTGCTTGTGAGGATAGAAAGGGAAAGACAAAGAGAACTGCAGGGATTGTTGGAGCATCGAGCTGTTTCTGATTTTGCTCATCGCAACCGTATTCAGGTTTGTTGAGTACTCTATTAAAATTGTTTTGCAACTGATGGTGTCTTCACTTAATACAAAACCTGAGTTGATTGTGGAAGTAACAAATTGTATAAGAACTCGAGTTTAGTTTGAGGGTCTGATAATTGCATTATTTAACTTAACAATATCTGTTAAAGTGTGCTTTGTTCTTTGTCTTAATATTAAGTGATTTGCACGTGTTTTTTCCACTCTTCTAAGATAACATGTCTGGTTTTGATTGTGGTTTCTCTCTCCTTCAATATGTTTATCAATTGCTAATGGTCCTTGTATTTAGGGTTGCTACATGTGCTGTTATTTTCTTGCCTGATGTATGACAATTTTAGAATATTATGGAAGAGGTATTTCTGTGGTCAGTATTACTAAACATTTTTCTAGAAGGAGATATTTAAGGTTGCTAAATGTGCCTAATTATTTTCTTGCCTGATGCATGGAGTATTTTGAATATTATTCAAGAGGCATTTTTGTGCTCTGGGTTACCAAACCTTTTTCTTGAAGGGAATAATAAAAGGAAGGAAGAACAATTTTTTAATTCCTTTGGTTTTGTTAATTGTCATAGTGGATAATGGGCCAAATTGTGCTTCTATATATAATATTCTTACTATAAGAGATCTTTCATTGTTCTCTCTTAAAATCTATTGCTTTCTTTTTCAATTTGATTTATTCAGTTGATTACTTTTTGTTTTTAATTATTTTCTATTTAAAATTTTGACAAATCATTTGATTAAGAGATGTTTATGCACACATCGCTTGTTTGATTCAATTTTTTTTTCCACTATGATTACTTGCTCTTGTAAATTTACTATCTATGTGAAATTACATTTTTCAGTCACTGCTTAGAGGTAGATTCCTCCGAAATGAAAGAACTGTTGAAGATGAGAGGCCACCATCTATGGCTGCAAGTGAATTAGTTCAGCTAAGACAACGGCACACAGTCTCTGGTTTAAGGTATGCAATTCAAGAGTTTTCCGAAGTGCACCTTCACCCCCACCCCAACCTGTCTCATTATTTACTCAATCTTGTTAGGATTTTTAGAGTCTAAACTGATACAAAATAGAACTGGTCCTCACCCCCTATATTTTAGGCTTCTCCAAGATAAGACAGAAAAATGTTATACTATCCTATAATTTAAATGAAATTGAATGTTCTCTTTTAAATCCATGTTTTGGGTGTTTCTTCTGCCAGTACTCATCTTTGATAAGGAGTTGTAGCTTTTGGTATGGAAATAAAATATAAGTAATTGAGATGCTCTAACATCTGTGGCAAGGAGTAGTAACTTAGGCACACATTGGTGGAATTTTTATGGACTCCATGTCTTGTATTATAATTTCGTGCACAATGGTTGATTTTCATTCTAATTTATTATATCTGGGAAATAGTCTTGGTATGGGGAGGAGTATAATTTCTTTTGATATTTGTTTGTTGATGGTTTTAAATGAATATTTATATTTATTTATTCTGCAAGAAAAATGACATTTTTGGTCATAATGACAATGCACAAGCACAAATGCAAATTCTCAGCTAATTCTTTTTTGTGGTCGGTTACTTATAAAAGATTTCTTCTGTTCTGAGTGGCATTATAAATTAAAATTCATAATTAATTTATTATTTGTTAATCCCTGTTTATTTGTTTATGTTTGTTAGCACTTTAGTTTTTGTTCGTAAGTTTCTTACTCTATTTTCTGAGCTCTATATATTTATGCCCTTCGATAAGACACTGGGCTATACCATGTGTGTTCACTTGGCTTGTTTTGTTTATTTCCTTTTAACATTTTTATTTAATATATGTTTATAATAAATATTTTTATGATTATGCTTCTATAGTTTTCTATTCAAATATGGTATGTCGATGAATACTGTGTATACAATTTGTTCCTGTCATAGTCTAGTTCATTGTCATGCATTGATTCTTAAATATGTAATTCAGGGAGGGGTTTCGTTCAAGATTAGAAAATATTGTTCGTGGTCAAGCAGGCACCAATCCTGATACCACATCAAATAGTAATGCCTCTGAAACAAGAGGGGATGAAACCCAAGCAAACAGTCTGGTAGATGGCCAACAAGAAAATTATGAACAACTGCAGATTAGGAACCTGGAAACTGATCTGCGTCAGTTACCTAATGGAACAGGAACTTTGGAGAGTAGCACAAGTGAGAGTATTAGTTGGCAAGAAACTAATAACCAAGGAGGGAATTGGCAGGAACAAATTGCTGAGGAAGGGGGAGGAAACTGGCAACAGAGTCCATTCAATCAGACGAGAGATGGAAGGGCAGTCAGTGATTGGCCGCAGGAACCTCCCAGAAATTTAGCTGGGGAAGATCCTCATCCAAGGGAATCTCAAAGAATTTGGCACGAGGATAACACAAGGGAAACTGCTGCTAATTGGTCCGAAGGATCTTCTGGAGTTTCGAGGAATCACCGTGGGGTTCCTGTTAGAAGATTCAATAGATTTCATCCACCTGATGATGATAATGTATACAGTATGGAGCTTAGAGAACTTCTGAGCAGGTAATATTTCCTTTTGGATCTCTTGCCTCAGATGGATTTCAAATTGTCCCAATTGGCCTTTATGAAAAGGAAATCAGAGGAGTTTCTGCCAAGAGTGTCTTGTTTTTTATACAATATCTGTTTTACCCTATAACAAATCTGAATGAGTAGGCAATTTATACATTGAGATTGTACTAAATGTGGTTGATACCTCATTTATTCTAAGCCGCTAAGCCTTATGATTGTTATGGATTTTTGAATTCTTTCAGGAGAAGTGTTTCTAATCTTCTACGCAGTGGTTTCCGTGAAAGTCTGGACCAACTAATACAGTCATATGTGGAAAGGCAAGGTCGTGCACCAATTGACTGGGATTTGCATCGGAACTTGCCAACATCAACTCCTGCTTCACCTGAACGGGACCCAGACCAGCAGGCTGGCGAACGAGACGAGGGTCAGCGTGAAACAATTAACAGACCTTCACTGGTGTTGCCATCTCCACCAGTGCCTCCGCCACAACCTCTGTGGCACCAGGATTTACATCAAACTGGATGGTCTCGCCATACCATGCATCGTTCTGAAATTGTGAGCATCTTTCAAATCTAAACTCCTTGTGGACTTCCATTCATGGAATGTCAAGTAGAATAGTATTATGTTGCTTTGTTGCTTTTACTCGCAACGCAACCAATTTAGGCATTTATTTGCTGAATTTTCAGTGGTCACTGCTAAGCTAGTAAGCAGTCACCTTAAGCTAGAAAATTATTAAATTTGATTGGGTTTAGGATGTTGTTCATACCTCTTCCGTTGCATTTTGTGTATTGATTACTACAGTGTTAAATGATGCCACATATATTTAGTAAGGTGTCCAAGTAAAATTATTCGTTGAATCTAACAAAATTATACTAAAATGAATTCTAAGTAGTTTATAAACTTAGGCTAATTATCGTTTGAGATATTTGATGTCATTCAGGTATTGAATATTGTTTTGCCTTTTTGACAATAGGTCAACTTATTTTACCTCTCATTTCTGGAGTTCTTTCTTGGCCTAAATAGTTTTCATACTGTGTTTTATTGAAATCCTTTTTGAAGTACTGGTATTGTTTCTGATTGGGAGCAGGAGTGGGAGATAATGAATGATTTAAGATCAGATATGGCAAGACTTCAGCAAGGCATGAATCACATGCAAAGGATGTTGGAGGCCTGCATGGATATGCAACTGGAGTTGCAGCGCTCTGTCAGACAGGAAGTATCAGCAGCTCTGAACCGTTCAGCGGGTGAAAACGGTGTGATTTATTTTCTCTTCTATCAATGCAGTCATGCTTTTGTTTTTTGTTTTTACTTCGTATGAAGGGTTTTATTCTTTTCATGATTGTTCAACTGTATCGGTTGACTTTATTTAAATTCAATTGTCCGTGCTTATCTTTCTTTATGTCCTGTTGTTCATATTATACATTAATTTATTTTGTAGGATTGGGTGCTGAGACATCTGATGATGGGTCTAAATGGGGGCATGTGAAAAAAGGAACTTGCTGTGTTTGTTGTGATAACCATATCGATTCTCTTTTGTACAGGTATTTATACATCATACTGTACATAATCTGTACTGATGAAAAAAAATACAATCCTACATATAATTTCGGGGTCTGTACTTTATACTTGTAACTTTTCTGAACAATGGTTTTGTTTCTTCCTTGCTGCAAATTGCAATTTCTTGCAGATGTGGGCACATGTGCACTTGTTCAAAATGTGCCAATGAGTTAATTCGTGGTGGTGGTAAGTGTCCTTTATGCCGAGCACCAATTGTTGAGGTGGTCCGAGCATATTCCATACTGTAAAAAGGAAGTTAAAAGGACACGGAGATGAAAAAAATATATGAGGGAGTTGATGTCAATTCTCAAGGTCTCGAGGTTCTTATTTATAAGTGTTCAGTAGATGCCATTGTTTTTCTGATTATATATGGAACTCCACGAATTGTATATTTGGATTAACAAATGGCGCTGTTAATTCATCATTCTTACGTAAATAAATAGTTGCCCTGATTATTCTTTCCAAAAATATTTCGTTCAAAATTCCAAGCTTGTATATGAATAAAAACAGAATTACCATTAGGAACTGGTTATTTCTCATACTCTGCATATTTTCAGTATATTTTTCCTCAAATAATTCTCAAACGGCTTTGGCGAATTTAAAATAACTGGTGTTCAATTTTGTATGTTTTTGGTTTCTTTTAATGGTTAATTGATATAGTCTACATTCTTATTCTTACAATTATATTCTAAAGATTTATATGTTACTTATGCCTATGCCACACCAAAAGTATATTAGGTATTATATTGCTTGCCTTTTTATTTTTCTTCTGTTCTCTCTCGAAGTAGGCACATTCGTTCTAACAAAAGAAATGTTAATCTTGATTACCAATTGATTCAAAATAAGGGCTTGGATAAAATTTAATTTACTCTATTTTGGCCTTTAGGTCAATTGATTACTGCAATAATTAGTTTTATGTGTAACTTATCACATTCCCTTGCGTTTTCTTAAATATTGTAGTAATTTAAGCATTCCCTAACGTGAACGAACATATAAGTTCTCTATTACAACAAATAAATAAATGCAAGAATTAGGTGAAGAAACATGTTGGAACAACCCAAGTTAAACTGTAAAATAACATTTTACCTCCTTTCAAGATAATACGTACACATCCAAAGCTATTTGCCTGCTACCTTACCTAAACGAAAGCTAATTTCCCGTGTGCTTATTTGATAACGTGATGTTGAGAAAAAGGATTTGCTAGGATGGCGACGTTATAATATAGCTACCACTTTTCTTGTTAGGATATTGATCGGCATGTCACAATATTGTTATTTAATTTTGGACGCATGACAAGAGTGGTTCCTTCCTGTTACTTTAACTTGTACAACGATCATCATTGAATCTTAGTAAATTCTCGATAAGTTCAATTAAATAGTTATTGCTGATTAGCTGTGAAGCGTTGCTCACAAGAAATTTTAACAAGATAACGCACGCGTAATTGGTGGCAAATAAAGTGGAGAAAACTGTGTAAAGGAGAAAGAGAATATGTATCCCCTGCAAGTTTGAAAGAACTAGTAGTAGGAATGGAGTTTCATAGACCTGAAAGCTAGGTTCTATGGCTTGAAAACCCATAGAATAATGATCTTCGAAATTAAGAAAAGTTAAAATCAACTACATTTTGATGACTTGCAGTCTTGTACAGAAAACAAGAAACAAAGAGAATTGTTTTAGTGTAAAGAGTGAGAGAACCCGCTAAGAGGAAGGATCTGGCAAGAATGGCCCTTCACTGGATTTGGTTCTGCTTCAATTATCCTGTCTCTGCAGTACCAAAGTTATGAACCCCATTATCTTTTTGGCGCCAATTTGAATGAATAAAAAATAAGTTAACTATTTTGTTCTGTGCATACCTTTAAAAGTGCTCAAATCATGTAGGGCAGTGGTAGAAGTACTGCAATCTTTGGCGTCATATTGGTTTTCTTTTACATCTTTCTTTTGTTTCAGCCTTTCTTCGAAATCTTTAACCTTGTTCTTATACTCTTCATTCTCTTGTTGAAGAAAATCTTTCTTCCTATGTAGCTCAGCATTGTCTTTTGTCATTTCGGCAATTTCATACTTTAACTGAGCATTATTGAGACAAGAAGCTTCTTTTGTTTTTAGATTCCATTGCAGCCGTAGGATTTTTTCCTCTAACTCAATTTTACTGCGCTTGCAGTCCTCCAACTCTGATGTAACTTTCTCAGTGGTTGAGATTCTTCGAATATAAGATACATTCTTGGCCTTCAGCTCTTCAAACTCTAAGGATAGCGTCTGATATGAAGCTTCCAATCTTCTGAATTCAAATTCTGCTTCATACAGTGATCTCTTCAGGATAAAGATTTCATCCTGAAGCATTTCTGTTTTCTGAAGTTGAACTTCTAGTTCAAATATTTCTTCAGTTGCGTGTAGCCTCTCAAGTTCAGAGGCTTTCAGTTCTGCTTGGAGCCCTCTAACAGTACCCTTCAGTTTCTCCTCATTTGATTTGACGGTATCCAACAAAGCAACTACGTTTTCATGATTAACCATAAGAGTTTCTTGGTTTGCCCTGGAGGCTGCAAGCTCTTCAGTATTATTTTGCATCATGACTTTGTATTCAGCTTGAAGATTATCAAGCTTGGCTTCATGTAGCCTTACATTCTCCTGTTCTTGTTGAAGAGCAGCTTCAATCATAGCTTTATCAGCACATAAATCATAGACCTCAAGTACAGTATTAGAAGCCATCCTCTCGTGTCTATCATAGATACCAGATATCTGGTCTCTTAGGTGTTCAACCTCTCTCTGTAAGTAACCTACCTCAGCTGTTTTTTCTAAATTCATATGAATTAAAAATTTCTCTTCATTAATGAACTTTTCATCTTGCTTTCTGCTTTCCTCAAGAATGCAATCTATATCTACATTTATAGTTTTTTCTTTCAAAGCAATTTCTTCCTGCATGGAAGTAAATTGGTATTTCAATTCTTCAACTAGTTTTAACATATCAGAAAATGCAATATAGGATTCCCCCAGTTTAGAATCCAATACTGTACATTGGCCATGCAAGTCCAAGTTTTGCATTCTTAACTCATCATTTGTTGTTTGAAGAGCTTTAGATTCTTCAATCAATTTTTCATTTGTAGCTTGTAATTCTAAGTTGGCTACTTTCAGAAAGCTGCACTCCTCTTGAGCTTCTTTCCATTTTTTCTGCATGCTCTCCTTTCTTTTCAATTCAACTTCTTGTGCCTCATTCAATTCTTCCATTCTCCTGATCTCAGCCTGGAGATTTTTTACAACATTTTCAGTATTCTCCAGTGCCAAATGAGTTGACTCCTTTTCTTCAATCAAATGTCTCATTTCAGCTTCTAAGTCAAGAACCCTTTCAGATAACTGTACCTTTTCTGCTTCTAGTCCAAACAAAACATTGCCTTCATCATCACAACTTTCAAACGATGGATTCCTTACATGATTTTTGCTAGAACCAACCTGTTGATTTTTAGTGTGTGGTGGAGAATCAGACATCAATTTTGCCTGTATATTTCTCAATTCCTGACTAGAAATGAGGAAAATATTTTCCTTTACACTGCAATCTGTAACTTCATTCTGATGTATAGTACCATCTCCGATTTTTCTACCAACCAACTCATCTTGAGAATTAATCTTGCACTCAAAGGAAGTAGTTTCAAGAAACTTCTTCAACAGGATAATGGTACATAGGATTGCCTCAGTCAATTCTTTCAAATCTATTTTTCCTGCATCTTTTGAAAGATCTGATAAACTCAAACAATTCTCATTTTTGGTCAATGTCATTTGACCCAGAAGATTCTCTTGACCCCTCAATTTCTCTACTGAAAGCTTCAGCTGCTTATATAACTCAAGGAACACTTCAGTGATGTTGATGGTACTACTATCAGAGCAAAACAGCGGAAAGTTAGAAGAAAATGAACTAGAAATGATCAGATTCTTTCTGGACTCTCCATGCTCACAATATTCAGCTTCAAGATCTTGCACCCTTTGTGTTAAAGATAAGATTTCATTGCCAAAAGCATAAACACCATCAGACATCTTCTTTTCAAAGTTGATGATTTGTTTCCCTTTCTCAAACAGCCTACTCCTCCATTTTGCCTCATTTTCTTCTAATGTTTGAGACATAAAACATCTTGCAGTTTGCATCTCTTGATCTTTGTCAATCAGAATTTTCTCCAGAAACTGGATAGTACTTTCCATATTTTTGTGCTTCTTCTGCATAAGTTGGTGCTCAAGTTTCAAGTTCCGGAATTCCTGTAGTTCAATCCCTTCATGCAGGCATCTTATTGCATTTTCGTAAGTGCCAAGATCAGCATCTGAACGAGAAAACTCCTTTTTCATTTTCTCTGGTAGCACTTCTTTGCTCAAACTAAAATCCTCTACCTCACTGTCTTCAAGCGCATGGCTATTAATTCCATCATCTTGAAACGGAAAGCAATTCATTGATAGACCAGAAATCTTCATTTCCTGCTTTTCTTTTATCTTTTCTAGTTTCTGTAGAATGGAAACAAGATCAATTTTTGGCTCCTGAGTTTTCTTTATCAACTCCAACTCACAATTAAGTCCTTTCTGATAGTTGATCTCATCCTTCAACTCCTTTATTGTATTATCCATCTCTTCTATCTGGAGCTTAAGATTTCTGCTATCATTTTGCTTTATCGTTGAGGTTAGCAGTTGAATTTCATCCTTCAATGTATTGATCTCTTTGCGTGATACTGACAACTCCATTTCAAGTTCTTTTTTATTCTTCGATTTCTTGTGTAAATGCTCTTGCAGTCTCTCCACATCAACCATCAACTTCGTAGCATTTTCTTCCCACATCTTTGCTTCACCATGAAGTAAATCAATGGTTACTTGTGCCACACCCAGGAGATCATTAGATGAACCAACACTCCTTGTCAACCTCGTGTCACTAGCATGTGAAACTTTCCCAAGCTCTTCAATTTTTCCTTGAAGCCGTGTCCCTGAACTTGAGGTTACTGGGGATGAATCTATTGATCCGGAGGTATCATATAGTGGATAGTTGCTATTTTCGGAGTAAGTTGAATATTGTCTCTCATTCATATTCTTCTTCAATCCACTGACATTACTTTGTTGGGGGAACTTCCCTATCCAGAAGGACAAGGAGCTCCCAGTGTCGTGATCTGAACATGTTGCCAGTGGACTTATTCTCTGTAACGTAGGAAAGACATTTTATCAATTTATTGTCTTAGAAGAAAGCCAACTTGAACAAGAACTTATCAAGAGAGGAAACAGTACAAAAATTAAAATGAAAAGGTGATTAAACTACGGTAAAAGAATCTAGTTAGACATTAAAAGGGAAAATATACTTGTATACACTCTGAGAGTTATGGGAATAATTAGTATAGTTCTTTTAAAAAAAAATGTTAGATTGGGACCTGGAGGTTTGCACAGGTGCACGTGAATATATTTTTGTAAGTATCATGCCTAATGATTTGAAGCAACTAGTAGGTTTGCTTTTATGAAAGTAGCAGGGTGTGTTTCAGATAATAAAGTGGAGACTAATTATTTCAAGGGAAAAGAGAAAGCATAAAAACGAAGGAATTGCAATACTAACACTTTTGCAATCAGTTTCGCTGCACACCAGCTGCTCTAACTAATTGTCCACACTTTTCGAGTTGATTTCTATGTTATGTACTGAAAATGATAGTACTTGATGACTTGTACAAAAGTACAAGAGTTTTCATTTACCAACTAAGTAGAAATATTGAACATTCCACTACTAGCATGTACAATTGATTGGCTAAAGACTGAAGCACATAATATTGGAAGGTATAAAAGGTTGATTACATGAAAGTTGATTAACTAAACAATCCACATACCTTGCTGCTGAGTTCTCTTCGATGATATGTATTTTCTAAACGGTCCCAATATGAAGATCCACTAGTCCTGCTGAATGTATTGTCAGATACATCAGATATACTGTTTACATCATCAGAGCAAACACTCATTTCTTCCACTAATGAATTTGCTTCCTTCCTGTGTTATTCCATAAGAATAAACACATGAATATATTTTTTATAAAAAACAAACATAACTTAAATCAGAATAGTTATTCTATAAACAGAAGACCTGTGTTTGCTTCTTTGGGTCAAGCATTGAATTTTAACCTGAAGAAAAGAGAAAGGATAAGATTTTTGACAGTTGTACAAAAACTTGGGTTGTACATGAAACAACTGATGGTGGGAAATAGTTGTAAATTTGGGATGCTAATTGTTTCCACTTGGTAAAGGAAATATTAGAGTGTGTTAGGTAGTAGGACTATAAAATGTTTCTCATACCTAGTTAGTGATACAAAACCTTGAGCTTTAATGTAATAGCTAAGTGAGAATCCTTATTACTTGGTAGAAGAAGTGTATTATGAAAAGTTTTTTTTATACTCATTTCTTTTAGCTTAAAAATATGAGCAAAGAAAGAAAGAGGAGAGAATGGGAGACAAGGGGAAAGAGGGGTAGATACAAGAAATGCAAGCCAGTTTTTATCTAAAAGCAGCAATCATGACTTTAGACAACAATCTAAAACCTTTTATTAATTTATAGATGTATGAATTGCATCTTAAAATACCTATGATCTGGATTTGTTATTGAGTATTAAAGTTCACTAGCAATTGAAATTAAGATGCTGTTCTTAACCACTGAATACGTTTTCAGATGTTTTGGGAATCTTGGAGGTATTTGTACAAAAACTAAGCAACTTAGTTATCAAGTACTGTATTAAAATTCACTGGTAATTATAAAAGAAAGTATAAAAATGATGGAGTAAAACTTGGTGAAAACTGGTAATAGCCCGAGGTTATTAAGAAGGTTGTTGCATTTAATGACGTAATTCAAGAAAGAGAATTCTTACTTGTAAGATTGTCCCATGGGAGCAATGTTGTCTCAAAGGCAATGATGCAGTACTAACTTCTGGTTTAATGTAACTTGCTAAGTTAATGGTAGCCTCCCCAAGGGTCCCAAATCTTGCAGATCCCTAATAACCATGCAATTTCAGGTTCAGTATGTTATACTGCACAACATTTAGGGTGACCAAACACACTGCTAATAGGAATTTACCTTAGCACCAATAATGAATAGATTAAAGGTCAAATCTTATGATATGTTCGTATAAAATTGTTTTATACCACATATTAAATAAACAAAATGAAATGTGAAGCATGCTGACATATATAATCAAGCAATGAATGTAGCCAACAGACCATGGCAACAACAAGCTTAAGGAGGAAGCTTTCATTAGGTTGTAAAAGATCATGAGAAATCCACATGGTACTTAGCATGGAGTCTTCCCAATGACACTTTCCATTTTGTACTGATGCTTTGCCAGACTTGGCTATGGTTTCCCCTGTTTCTACAGAAATAATGGAAACAAAAATATTGTTCCACCCTTTTTCTATCTGCAAGACAATAATAGTAATAAGTTACCAGGAACCTTTTTACTACTAAGAACTAGAGTTAGAGAAAAACCTGCAGAGCCTGGAAGTCAAAGAATTTGAAATCCAATCTCTCCTGGCATTGATCTCTGCCATGCCTGCTCAAATTGCATGCTTTCTTTTTCCCCTTTCTATCCTTCAATTGTTTCCCGTTCTCATAATAGGCTTCAACACTGTCACATTGAATCATGTCATCTCACATAATTTCCAACAATAATGAGATGTGCCGAGCTTACATAATAACAGGAAAGAAACATGTTCTTCCCTATACAATTATTTATATATAGTATAACTAACGATTCACTTTAACAAGAAAGAAACTTGCTTAATTTTGGATTCTGATTTAGAATCATTGTGGATGTGGTTATGAATTATACCTTGACATTGACATGGCCCTTCCACTTGTATATGCAGTGCAGAGAGTAGTTAAGTGTGATATTAGCACAAAGGTAAGTAAGTTGTGAAAAAAAACAAGGTTATATAGAAATGGTGCTAACTAACCCGTTCCTTAGACGGCAAGAACTTCAGAAAGCAGATTTGAAAAAAAGTTGATTGAATAATGAAGTGAGAAAGGGAAGTAAGTAGTTATGATTTGTGATTCCATGCGGTCCAATGGTTACAAGTTTCGGTTTCTTCCTTTTCATCACTTTCAAAGATGGATGCTATGTATTAAATTGCCTTACATAATATTTATTTACAGTTAGAAGTCAGAATTATGTATTGTAAACGATTTAAAACCTTATTTGTAAAGTCTTAAACCATGGTTTAAGCAAACTAGACGACTTTTTTTGGTTTAAATTATGGTTTTAAGCCTTCCAAACACAAAACCACGTCAAGTAATTTTTATTTATGTTTTAAAATATCGCTGATTCAAAAATGAACCATTCAATATTAATCGATGACAAACGTGATTCGGAAAGGAAATTGAGCTAATGAGTTAAGTTTTCTCACAAAAATTAGTCATCAATAATGTTTTTTGATAGTTATGACACATTAATGATGATCAATATATATTCAAAACTTTGAATATAAATTGGTAGATAAGAAGATTACTGGAGATCGCAATGTTGTGTCTTTCATACCATTGAAGAGATATTAACAAGAAGGATAAACTAAAATAACTTATATATATACCACTTAATTTGAAAATCTTAGTTTTTAAGATTAAATGTATTTTTTTAAATTATAAAGTAGTTGGT
>Ga0123341_1002778_pt1 | contig 14653 bp, 10 predicted proteins | sample Turbeapinknodule_FD_89959 | JGI IMG/M metagenome (GOLD analysis project Ga0123341, IMG submission 89959) | Root nodule microbial communities of legume samples collected from Mexico - Turtle bean Mexico pink nodule | ecosystem: Host-associated > Plants > Roots > Nodule | place: Mexico: Nepantla... | reverse complement strand
AAATCCACAATTTTTTTTTTATATTCAAACAACTTCATCTTTCACTCTCTTTCTTTTTGTTTCCTTCTATTTTTACTCTCATCCTTATCCTATCCAAGTAAAACCTAAAATTGTAGTTAAAAGTAACCAAATAAAAAAAACTAATTGAAGGCCTCAAAACTAGTTCTTCTCCATCATCATTTGTGATAGATATAGGGAAATGATACTTTTTTAAGTAATTTTATTTTTATAACAAAAAATACATTTTTATCATAATAATTTTATAAAAATAATTTAAAAACCATCAAAAATTTCAACCGCTAGAATATAATTTTCATAGTAAAACATTATGTTAACGTCCACCTTTATTTCCAGGTGCTATGCCACATCATTCCTAACAACTTTTATTTGTATTTAATAGATATATGCTTTAATTAATTCAGTTATTTCTTATGTTATTTTTACTTTAATTATTTTTTTTGTATAGACTACCAAACATCTAGACTGACCTCCTCGTAATGTGTTATCAGGAACATACCAGTTGAATATAACTTATCTAACCAAACTTATCATACTTAAGTGCTTGAACTGAAGACCTGAGAATGACCAATAAAAAATGAAATATGGTAAAATTTGTGAAAAAAAAAATTGACATTTGAAAGTATAACCCACCGTATATATAATATATATAATGTTGATAATTTTTTTATTAATTATTAATATTTTATTAATATATTTTTTATATTATAATAAAATGAATATAAAAGAAAAGTTGTAAGTAGTGCAGATAACATTGAAGACTTTTAATGAATGATGAGTAGGTAGGGTTATTGGTGGTCTTTTGTGGTTTGTTTCCTATACTAATTCTTGGATTTGAATACTATAAAGCTGCAGCAGGTTAAGTTAAAAGAATAATTACATCACCTTTGAACATTTCATGTATTTCCTTATCTTAAAATTCATCATAAAATTACAATTGTTATTAAAAAACTAAACACTGTTCGAAAGTGGACCGCACTGGCCCAATCATAATAAACAAGGACTTGCACCACGGAAACATTCTTCATTTTAGTCATCTATGTTCTTCATGTATTCCTTTGAAAGTTTAGTTTCCATTATCAACTGTTGTTCTTTGACTAGAGAATAACCCGATTCAAGTAAAGCATCCACCGTTTGCTATCCAACCAAATACAAAAGCAGAGTCAACTTCATTACAAATCTTTTCACATAAATCAAATGAAGATGTTTGTAGGAAAATAAGAAAGGAAAGAACTAAGACAAGACACTCAAACAGGTCATTTGAATTTCTTGAAGAATTCAATTAAAAAAAAAGACTACATTTTGTATCTTCTATCTACGCAGAAAACTACAAACAGAGAATATGCTTGCATAATAAAATCAATTATTGTTCCTAATAATTATCTACTTTTTTAATAAAATAATATTTCATTTAATGCTAGAATGAATAGTCAAGTCAATTTGAATCTATAATAGAGAATTCAGTACGTCATTTCATAAACTCCAATAATCTTCAACTGCTAAAGGAGCTCTAGAGCAATATTTGGTCACAACTAATCTGATCTACAGTCAATCCGGTCAGTTATTGTACCGTAACTGGATACAAAATAAATGCAGAAATAGGTCAAAAGGATGATAAATTTACCTCTGGAGGAATAAATACAGGAAGGCTTTGGTCCTTTCTTTTTTTGAGAATTTTGCTTCCGAAATTTTCAACACCTCCAATATCATCAATCCACTAAAAAGGACCACATAGTGTTATTATAAACCAGCTTTCATGAAAAAATTAATTAAATTTGGATACTGAACTTGGATTCCAGCTCTGTGATCTCGTGTATAAAGGCGTTTGTCAATTATCATTGTTGAAACTTGAAACATCAGCATTATTGGTATTTGTTTATTTCTATTTACTGTAGATTAGTCATTCTCCTGTAGCGTGGAAATATATTCCTTTAGATAAATAATATTAAGATGTAAGGTGATAAAAACATACACATTAAGATCTAAGGGTTCTCCCTCTAGATTGGTTCTCTTTACGTGACATTTGGTGAGAGGCTTTATGACGAAATGGTGAGGAGTTCAATCCTTGAACCTTGGGAGAACAACATAAAAGTTATGCATTGTAGTTTGAGAGCCTAAAGCCCTATAAACTCCAGACTAACAATGTGGAAGTTGCGTTTCATTTCTAGCAATTGGATCCTTACAGAATTTCAACAGATTGTTCATCCCAAGTTCCAATAGGATTTGAAGTAAATAATTATTTGCTAATGGGGAGTTTGCCATGAAGCAACATAACGCCTCACAAAATCTCTCAGATAAATGGGTGAATAATTTATGTAGTGCCAAAAAAAACAAACACATTCAAGAGTCACATAAACAGAGAATCCTTTTTTTGTTCTCTTTTTTTATATTTTGTATTGGTGCACCTAAACCTACTGTAAGTATTTCGATAATAAAGGTAAATAAAAATTATAGTTTTGCCTTGTCGAAAAGGTAAATTGTATAGAAATAACTAAGATCTAAATGTAAACTTACCTTTAAAATAGATCTGTCATAAGTACGTGACCTTAGAGCTCCATAAAAGTCCAATGCTGTCAACAACAAAATAAATGAAAATAAACAAACCCTGATATCCCAGAGATGATGCCATCAAAATTCTATCCTTTGTAAAAATTGGTAATGTATGTTACTTAAAATCAGCCGCAGATAATAACTAATAAGCATGGAATTAAATAGGCTTGTATGTGGACAAGCATGAAAATCATATCCTACCAATCCAAGAAAAATAATTAGGCAACCGTGACACTTTCTTTCATATTACTTAATTTATGAAATAAAGAACATGTTACCACACGCTTTAACAAAATAACTGCTAATTAAAACTTTTCTGGACCCACATGTAATGCAGTGATAGAAACCTCTAAGATGCGGATCAGTTACCTTGATTTGGGAAAGTGTTCACAATCCCTTCAACTTCATCCCTAGAGATACCATCTTTCTCATACATTCTGTGAACGATATTCAGGATATCTTCAAGGTTAGGTTGCCTGTTCCACATTTACAGACAACATTTTAATTTTAAGGAAGAGTGGAATGGTTACCTGCCTCCATCAAAACAGATATTTACAACTCATAACATACACAATGTGATATATATGATGTAATCATTCCAAAATATGGCCTTATCAAAAAAACATCTATCATGAACATTCCACCTGCAACACTAATGTAAAACTTCAACTAAAACCATGTACTTAAACATGCACCTTCAAAAACTTCCTCAAAATGTTAAGTATAACAATCCTAGAAAGATGGCTTGCAGTTTACCAGTAAAACTTATCCATCCTTCCATCACGAATCAGCGGAGCATAAATAGTTGACAAATCATTCCCTGTTACAATGATTGGAATTCTGTTTGTGATATCTGAATCTCGCCAGTCTTGGCCAACACTTACTCTTGTAGGATTGTCTGACAGATTCATAAGTGTCCCAACAACAATTTGATTGTTGACCGTCATTTGAGTATTCCCTGTATGAAAGTAGCAACATTACATTCAGTAAATAGTTTATCAAATACCAACCACACTAGAAGATGCAGCACAGACATACACAGTGTAGTGAGCAAAAAAGGGGGTATATACCAAAAATGGTATTTATGTTTCTCCATTCTAAATCGGATATTGGCTTACCATATCTACCAAGTCCAGCATCAATATCATTGACCATCAAACAGCTCATTTTCCCCTGTATCAGGAAAGCACTACTCCACAATTTCAGAAGATTAAACAATTGCAATAACATTGCTCAACTCAAAACATAGGTATTAAAGCTAGAGGTAACAGTAATATGAACAATCTTATTCAAGCTAGAGCTAAATTAGTGTTTTATAGTTAGAAATATTCATGTTAAAGGTTGTGCACCATAGAAGATTGACCTTTCCCTTGTAAATTAGATCCCTTCGATGGAAAATATGAATTAGACGTTGATTACCGTTTGTTTTACCATAAAAATTAACTCTTGCATCCAATGAAAAGCTCAAGTTCCAATGCAATTTGGAGAATGCAAAAAAGGCGGGAAGAAAAAACACTACAAGCAGATGAATATGAAGTCAACAATCTTTAGGTGATGAATGTCATAAGTCTCTAATAGAATAATCTGAAGCACACATTACATTGTTCAGAAGAGGTCATATACACCAGCATTCTTTTCTGCCTAAAGCACAGGGAGGTTAAACTCTGGTAAGTTTGATTTGGAAATATCAGTGCTAAGTTTTAAACATTTTCTAGGTTATCATTTATAAAAAAAAAATAAAAAAAATCTTTCTAGTATCTTCATCAAAGAAATAATAACTCAATGCAACATTTTCATAATACCTTAAAAGAAGAGAAAATTGCAATGTACAACCTCCATAAAACATAGAATAACATCTTTTCCAAAGCCAAAGTCATGTAATTAATCACATAAAGTAACATATTAACTTTAAAACAACACATACTGAAAACTTTAAAACTCCTAACTTGGTTCTGGACCACTTGAGATGCTGTTCTATAACGTTCGCGAATCAATTTTCCTGGCTCTCCTGTAAATGAAAAATTAGAAGGATGGGATAAGAACTAATGTAAACAAAAATTACATTAAAAAAACAATTTCCAAATAATCCCACATATAATTTTTGAGTGTTAGATGGAAGAACTAATTTGCATCGGTTAAATGGACATTATTTTGTCATTTTTCAATGAATTGGTAAAATTATTTATTTTTTAAGTATTAAAGCAATCAACTTACCAGCTCTCTCTGATTCTAGTTCCCCAGCAGACATAATTACAGGTTCAATTCCCATGGCCTGAAATATAAGTTCTGTTTGAAATGATTTCCCTTGTCCTTTTCCTCCCCAAATACCTAGAAGAAATTGAAAGTAAAGATTAAATTTTAAAATAGAACGCACAAAACATTTCTAATTAAATGTATATATTATACATTGAAGCCTGAAGATTTCTTTGTGCGCTTAGCCATAGGTTTCACTTTTTCAGCCAGATTAAATTTAAAATTACAAGTGTGAAGTAATATAGGACTAAAAATGGGCAGGGTACAGGTTTTCTGAGAGACCATCAATCTCACAATCATCACATTCGTTACAGGGACAAATATCGTTTTTAAATAGACATAGTAACAGCAGGAACCTAACAACAAGTAGTTAGTTTTACTTTGTTTTGGGTTTTGGATAGACTACAGGAACATTCAGTTGCAGTTAGATTTATACCTAGAATTAAAGGAACTTTAGTGTTGAGCAGATGAGCTAGGTAGTTCTTGACAATGTGACATACTGCATTCACAGAAAAAGATAAGTTACAGTAATGTGCACAAAACGTAAGCAGCATTTTAAAATTTGAACACAGAGAATTATATAGTAAGGAAAGGAGAGATGGATGGATCACATATTAACTACATGATTCTAAAAGAAATTGCCGGGAAAATCGAATAGGTATGATAAGTGCGCGAAATAAGTAATAAATGAATAGGATAAGGAAGCAGGAGTATGACAGAGTGACACTCTCTGATAATAAATAACTTTTTTAACCAATCTCTCATACTGCACCAAAATGAGTTATTATGACAGTTTCTTCAGAAGGGTCCATTTGGAGAGAACTTACCCACTTTGTCCTGTAAAAAGGAAGAGAAGAGAAGGTGGCAAAGGTTAAAGCGTGGCCGGAAGAATTGCGAGAAAGGGGAATAAATAGTAAGAAATTACCATGAAGAGAGGAGCGATGTAATAATCGCCCTGAAGGTATTGAAAGGACCTCGTCACTTTTTGACGATAATCGAACACAATGTCCGCTGCACAAGAGAAAGAAAAGGAGAGAAAATTATTGTTGAAAAAAATTGAGCGTAAAAAGTGAGTGATAATAAGATTAGACTAACAATCTTTGCCGAGAAAATTGCCGGCGAAAAGGGAATCGATGACGCCGGCACGCTGGCCGACGGCGATGTTCATGTTGTCAGCCTCTTTGCCAAGTCTGTAGAGATAGTCTCTTCCCTCTGCGTCCTTCGCTTCCCACGACGACTGCTCTGACAATCGCTTCTCCTTCTTCTTCTTCTTCTCCTTCTCCTCAGCCTCATCACTGCATCGAACACGCAATTGAGCTGTGTATGCATGATGCTGATATTGCAGTAGCCTTGTGTTTGGATTTGAATTTGAATTTGAATTTGAACTTGAATTTGGAATCGGAAGCCACAGTGGTGAGTGTGATAACCACCTCGCCATCTCGATATGACAATTCCCCGCCACTCAATCGCATTTCCATTTCTTATATACCACATCCCATTTTAACATATATTAAAAATTAATTATTCACTATATTATTCTCCTCTTATCATTATCAAATCAATTATTTTATTTTTTTGATTAAATTTGGAGAAAGTAATTTTAAGAGTGAGTAAATATTAAATTGAAAATGTAATATTTGTTGAAGCAGATACATTTGACTAGAGTCCAGTGTGGTAGGGAACTCCGGTGGAGGGAATCCAAGAGTCAGCGTCTAAGAGAGAAGAGGCAGTGAAGCGGGCTGCTTGGGCCGGGTGACGAAGGGCTGTGACGCTAGCCCATTTAACTCTGCCATCGGTGTTAGAGCCCGGCCCACTATTCTGGTACTCGATGTAGGTGACTTTGTTAGTGGGCTGGTGGGGCATGGGCTCCCAACCTTTAGGATCCACGACGGAGTCAATGTAGGAGTGGAGGATGGCGACGGTGGAGTAGGCTCTGAGGGGACGGCCCAGGCTCGCATGCACCTCTCTCTTTCTGCTCTCATCCTGCGGGGACATTCTGAATTCGCATCTTTGGAAGCTGAACCCGCTCTTCTCATTCGGATCCTCTCGCGACTGAGCCGTGAACGTCACGTACTCTCTGTACCGCGCGTATAACATGCAGTCCTGGAACGCCGCCGCTGCGTTGCCGTAGATGAAGTCGACTGTGCCGTAGATGGCGCACCTTTTGTAGAACTGACGACCGGAAACCGCCCACAGTGTGTCCTGGAGTCCTTCTATGGAGCATTGGTAGAATATGCTCTTGTCTGCCTCGTTCCGAATCGCCACTGCACCGCTTGCGTTTAGCCCCGCCCAGTTCGCAAACCCCATCTTCACTGCCATGAACCCATCTCCACGAATGTCTGCAAACAAACCAACCCATTTCACTCTCACTTCCTCTTTCCACGTATAATTAATATAATACATCAATTGTTAATAAATAGACTTTAAGTCTAACTCAACATATTAAGGGTAGTAAACCCAACAAATAGTGGATAGGTTCGAACCTACCATGTTAAGTAAGAGGTGGACTTTAAATTTACTATATAGGTTGCATGTGATGTTTGTGTTGGCACCAAAATTAAAAAGCAGAAGAGTTTAATATTAGTACCTAAGGTGGAACCTTTTTGGTAGGCTACTATTTTGGTGAGGTGAGGTCCATCTCCAATGAGTCTAATATTAGTCTTATGAGGAGGAATGAAGAGGTATTCTTGATAAGTGCCTGCTCGAACGTGAATGGTATAAGGTTTCTCACTCATCTCCGGAGCCTTCAAGATGGCTTCTCCCACCGTTCTATAATCTCCATTTCCGCCCTTCGATACGATAACACTGCCACTGCCACCCTGCACCCGCCACAACCAAACTGAACAAAATATCACCAACACTGCACTTTTTGCTGACTCCATCGTCAAACCACGCAATGCTCCTACCATTTTCTTCCTTTCAGTGTCTATGTATATATATATAACCGGTTCGGTAGAAACCACGTTGACTTCTCTACACTCCATGCATGCAGTTGTATCTGCTTCAACAAATATATATAAACAAAGGGAAAAGAAAACTAATAACCTATTCGACCCTGAACTTGAACCATTTGAAACATAAGAGAGTTAAGTTTAAAATTGTTGTTGGGTGAAAATTATTGAACAGTAATATCCAAAAGTCGAAATGAGAGTGCAACATTTTGGTGTTGGTGCTGGGAATCCAATAAACATGGCATGAAGTTTGAGGTGATTAGAATAATAATTGGATCCCAAATTGTCTTGGAAGTGAGGGGGTTGGTTAACCAAAAAAATGGATTGGGTGAGGAGTGAATGAGTGAAAAAGAGAGAATGGGATTGAAAAATGGCGTGGGAAGGGTGAGTGTGGTAGGTGGAGGAGAAGAGAAGAGAGGTGGAGTGGAGTAGGTGGAAAAAGTCTTGAGAAGTAAGAAAAAGAGGCTTTGCTTTGTCTCCGTTTCACCAACCCCAACCCCTCTCCTCCATCCATCACATCACAGATCATCCCTTCCACTGTTCTCTTTTTCCATCCCTGCCCTTCACCAACCACCACAGTAACTCATAACTCACTCCTCCTTTATTCTTTCTTACTCTTATTATTACTATTACATTACAAATACACAACCTCTGATTTCCTCTTCTCTTCGAATACACAAACGAAAACACAGTTTCAGAAATGGCGGTTGAAACCCAACAGGGAAAGGACTTCATTTTCAGGTCCAAGCTTCCGGATATATACATCCCCAAACACCTTCCCCTCCACGCTTACTGCTTCCAAAATCTCCCTGACCACGCCTCACGCCCCTGCTTGATCAATGCCCCCACCGGAGAAGTCTTTACCTACTCCGACGTCGACGCCACCGCCCGCAAAGTGGCGGCCGGCCTCCACAAGTTGGGCGTGCGACAGGGCGAGGTCATCATGATCCTTCTCCCCAATTGCCCCGAATTCGTGTTCGCTTTTCTCGGGGCGTCTCATCGCGGCGCCATGGCCACTGCGGCCAACCCCTTCTTCACTGCGGCGGAGATTGCGAAGCAGGCCAAGGCGTCCAACGCCAAGGTGCTCATCACGCAGGCCTCTTACTACGAAAAGGTGAAGGAGCTGGAGGAGGTGAAGCTGGTGTTCGTGGACTCGTGTCCGGCGGCGGAGGCAGATGGCGGTGGTCACATCCATTTCTCGGAGCTGTGTGAGGGAGGCGGCGAGATGGATGAGGTGGATATAAGAGCGGATGACGTGGTGGCGTTGCCGTATTCGTCGGGGACAACGGGGCTTCCGAAGGGTGTGATGCTGACGCACAAAGGGCTGGTGACGAGCATTGCTCAGCAGGTCGACGGCGAGAATCCGAACCTCTACTACCACTCCGACGACACCATCCTCTGCGTGCTTCCCCTGTTCCACATATACTCCCTCAACTCTGTTCTGCTCTGTGGCTTGCGTTCCAAGGCTGCGATTCTCCTCATGCCCAAGTTCGAAATCAAAGCCCTCCTCGCCCTCATTCACAAACACAGAGTCACCGTTGCAGCCGTCGTTCCCCCCATCGTTCTCGCCATTGCCAGATCACCCGATCTCGCCAGCTACGACCTCTCTTCCATCAGGCTCTTCAAGTCCGGTGGAGCTCCTCTCGGCAAAGACCTCGAAGACAGTGTGAGGTCCAAATTCCCCACCGCAAGACTCGGCCAGGGTTACGGCATGACGGAGGCGGGCCCCGTGCTCACAATGTCCTTAGCTTTTGCCAAAGAAGCCATGCACGTGAAAGCAGGGGCTTGTGGAACCGTTGTGAGAAACGCGGAGATGAAGATTGTGGATCCCGAAACCGCCCAATCCCTACCTCGAAACCACTCCGGTGAAATCTGCATAAGAGGCGACCAGATCATGAAAGGTACCTATCTACCTACCCTCATTATTTTTAGTTTGAAAAGGTGGTCGAACATTGAAATCATGTACAGCATTGATTAAGGTTGTTGTTTGTTGGCGTGTGTTGGAAGAAAAAGTGAATGAATGAATGAACAATGTATGAATGAATGAATGAATCAGGTTATCTGAACGACAAAGAGGCAACAGAGAGGACGATCGACAAAGAGGGTTGGTTGCACACAGGTGACATCGGTTACATCGACGATGACGATGAGTTATTCATAGTTGATAGGTTAAAGGAACTCATAAAGTACAAAGGCTTTCAGGTGGCTCCGGCTGAACTTGAAGCCCTTCTTCTCACTCATCCCAACATCTCTGACGCCGCCGTCGTTCCGTAACTCTCTCATCTCATCATCTCATCTTAATCTCTTTCACCAACCATTCTATATATTATCCTCTGATGAATCATAAATTTCAGAATGAAGGATGAAGCCGCGGGAGAAGTACCTGTTGCATTTGTGGTGAGATCAAATGCTTGCATCGACACAACCCAGGATGAAATCAAACACTTTACCTCCAAACAGGTACCTCTTTTCCTCATCAATGCACTTTTATTACACTGCAATAACTATACTGTTTACACACGTAGTTTATCTGAAATGTGCAGGTGGTGTTTTACAAAAGAATAAGCACAGTGTTCTTCGTTGATGCAATTCCCAAGTCACCATCAGGCAAAATCTTGCGTAAGGATCTACGAGCAAAGCTAGCAGCACCTGCAGCTGTATCAAAATGATGTGACATCAATGAATCCGTTCTCGTTATTATACAATACAATGTCCCCAACAACCTTCAACAACACACAAGCAACACCGATTATTGAGAGCCTTCACCCTCTTGCTTTCGTATTTTCTTCTGTACACCATTTTCACAATCTAATACCAAAATATTTTTTAAGCAACATCATTTCAGTTTTAATTTTTAAATTATGAAATTTAAATAAACTCGTGTTCCTATATTTTATTTATAAATAAGCAATCGTTATCAGTAATTATTTTATCAACATTTTATAAATATGTCGACCATGCATGTGGCTGGCTTATTAATGAATGTTACATAATTGGTTAGATATCAAGATCAACCCACTTGCACTTCACTCGGACTAATTTCAAGGGTTGCATGTTATGCAACTATATTCCGTGAGAAGAATTATTTTTAAAAAAAAGATCATTCAAGTTATTATCAGAAAACATAACAATATACATAAAGGGCTGTAAAAAAAGATAACTATCTGCAAATTTTTTATTTTTTTTTAAAAGAGGTGCAAATTATATTTAACCATACACTTTATAAACAAGTGTTTTAATCCATGTAGCGTGTACTTTTTACTCATTCAAAAACATTTTTATTCTCTTCAAAATGTAATTGGGTTTTCACAATAAAAGAAATTGCCAAATGTCATATTTATGATAAGGTTTTAATAATTTTAATAAAGTAATTTTATAAAAAAAATATTAAACCCATGAAAGCTTAAATTTTGGGCAAAAACACATGCAAATATTTCGAAGAATGTTTTTGATTAATTAAATATATTTTAATTATTTACAATAAACATAATTTTCAAATTAGTAATTCTAAAAAGTTATGGTTCCATTATCAAGCGCAGCATGTTATGCATAAGAGGAGGGAACAGAAGATCATGATGAACATCAATGAGCACTCCAATATCAAGAAGCAGGCCCAAAACACAAAACACCAAGCCTATGTATTTTAATGATTATAACTGCACTGTTAAAAACAAAAGGAAATAATGGTTGAGAATCTGAATTGGAATAGAGGGCAGAATAATATTTTATCCAAGTTATTAGAATCTCATATTTGTTTTTCTGATGAGGCACATCCTTACTGTTTCGCTGTTTTCTGTTTTGGTATTTTCTGTTTTTCTATATGTATGAGAAACTTTGACAGTAAATGCAAGCAGAGAATTATTCAGTCTTTTACATCTTTTTGGAGGAAGTCTAACCTATAAAAATAGGCATACCACAGCACTAGATAACCTCCTCAGGAGTTATAGGTTCGTAATGTTGTTTTAAATGCATTTAAGGTTTTTATTTTGAATTTTATCTTGTCTGGTGTTAGAATAATATTGTCTAAGTTTTACTGACTTTTTGGACTGAACGTCATCAACTACCACCCACCACCCAGCAAGCTTTCAAAAGTCAATAAAATGGTAATGAAACCTTAGAAATCCTTTTCCCAGTGAAGACGCAGCTGCATCCAGGTTTCATCATCGGTCTTTTCCTCCCGTGCCTCCATTCATTCATCTTACTCAAACTGCTACCATCTCCATCCTCCCCCTTAGTTTTCCTCTAACTTTTTCTTGCTTTTTTTCATTTCACAGGCCCAGTGCTAGATTTCTGTCATTGTATTTCATATGAACACATTTGACATAAAATATGTATTTCATATGAACACATTTGACATAAAATATGAAAAGTTCACTCACATTTCAAATTTCCAATACCAATTCCAAAAAACTGAAGATAAAAATGAACCCCTCAATATTGTCAAAAGAACACTGCAAACAAATAAATGAAAGAAAGAAAGCTTGACAATGATTGTTACTTTCAACGTGATTCATTAGAGATATGAAAGCCCACAGGCTACAAGATTTTATGGTGAATGAATTAAAACTATGAAAATAATACAGGTAACATACTCTCAAAATTCAATATATAATACAAGGCTGAAAATTTCCAGTACAACAAATTGCTCGTGATCACTTCAGGGGTTTCCGGGTCATGTTGAAAGCAGGTCGAAGGTTTTCTTGAACCCTTTCGAAATCCATGCTTCCTACGTTTTGGGTACAGAAAGTGGAACATTGACAACTACCACACCTACTCTAAATATTTAGTCATCACCTGTACCAGATTCCACAAACAGAGCATTAGACCAGGCCCTAACCATATATGTCAAACAAACAACCAAACATAATCCTAACTAAGTTTCGCTTTTTTATCAGCAAATAGCCTGATGTACAACTACCAATCATGGCTACACAGATTGAACATGATTAGATCTAGAGTCAAAATTGATTGGTGTGAAACTCCAAAAAATGAACATCCTAATATCATATCTAGAGGATATACTGTATTAACCAAATGAGAGGCCCCCTTACTTCTACCAAGATCTTAAAAATTGAGAACAATACAGAGCATATTCTGCAAAGATCAATTCATTAAATGGACCTGATAAACAAACTGCGATTAGCAACATGATGTGTCATGTCACTAAAATATATGGGTTCAACGACTTTGGGCTTGCAGAGGGAAAATTCAAGATACATTTCCAAGTGCTAACATTTGTTTGTGGGTGTGGGGTAGGGGTGTGTGTGTGGTGGGGGGCTGCAGTTCTATTTGGCCAAAGCTTTTGGAAATAAAAATTCCCCATGATTCTAGAATTTTATCTTTTCAAGAAAATCATTTCAAACTGATTAGGCAATAATGAACACCGGATAATAAAAATATTATATACTATTCTGGATTTTACTTAAGTCCGACAGTTACTCTGTTTAGCAGAATTGTGGAACTGGCAAATCCACTTTTGGTATAACATGTTCTAACCAGAAAGATGACATGTTATAAATCTGGAAGGGACAGAGCCCCAATATCCAGAAGTTCATATCATGTAACAAGCTATATACGTATCTTGAGAAGGAGAATGAGAAGGAGAAGAGACAGGTAGGCAAATACGTAAAAAAAAAGTCAAAAAACAAATTAAGCAAGCTTGTTGTGCGAAGTTTAGTAAGCGCAAAGAGAAATAGAGGAAATTCATCTAGATTCTTCCTCGTTATATAATTATTGTGAAACTATGCAGTATACTCCAAAGTAACTCACCACTTTTAGGGTCTACATGTACGAAAAAACTGGCGGCAACTATCAGATAACACAGCACAAGCATCAAGCCTTTAAAATAATTTGAGGTTCCTTCCTGCAAGTAAAAACAAATTAAAATGGTTGTCAAACACATTAACGATAGTGGTAATAACATTCCATACAATGGAATGAAAAACTGATGCCTGACATGGATTCCAATGATATCTTTCTCTCTTTGTTGATGTCATCTTAAAATTCACACATTTATAAAATATTGAAATTTTAGTCCCCATAATATAGGGTATTTTTCTTTTACTCCCTGCCATTAACTATAACTTTGATGACATCCTCATGATGTCATCACACAACACACGTAGCAAAATTATCACCTCAACAATTATGACATCCTTAAAAGTGTCACGTCAACATGATGTCGTCCAGGACTAAAATAAATAAAAAATGATATATTTAGAGACTAAAAAAAATCACAATTTTGTTTCATTTCAAAGATGGATGGGTTGTTGCTTGAAAGTGTTATATGAAGGATAGGATCGTTGACAACAAGTTCACCTCTCTATGGTCAGCAACTTGTTTCTTCTTCACAAAGTGTGGGGAAAGTAATATGTTTGAGCTTGTATGCGTCTTCAAATGTGAGAGGTTCAAGAATTTTGATAGTGGAGAATGCCGTTTGCAAGTATTTTAAATCTGCTTTTCTTTTTTGGGAAGAGAAAGTAATTTAATTTTAAGACATTATTTCAGACACAAAATTGCACAATTCAATTTAAACCTTAATTTTTTCTCTCTAACTTTGCTTGATTTACAAGCATTTAGAACCAGTTCATCGACTTATTTTGATACTTCTATTTCAAATAACTAAAAAATGACATTAACAAAGACTAATAATTACAAACTATTTTTTTTAAGTAGAAAAAAATTCACATGTAGTTTATTATAGTGAACTTTTGTTATAAAAAATTATCACAGTTGAAGAAAACGAAAAAAATGGTAAATTATGTTTATGTTACAAATTATTGATTTAATAATTTTCAAACGAATTATTAGAGTTAGAACAAAAATATTACCTATATTTTTAATGTAACACTTAAATATATTTTGTAAATATGTCACTTTTT
>Ga0123341_1002777_pt1 | contig 14653 bp, 14 predicted proteins | sample Turbeapinknodule_FD_89959 | JGI IMG/M metagenome (GOLD analysis project Ga0123341, IMG submission 89959) | Root nodule microbial communities of legume samples collected from Mexico - Turtle bean Mexico pink nodule | ecosystem: Host-associated > Plants > Roots > Nodule | place: Mexico: Nepantla... | reverse complement strand
TTTCAAAAGCAGTTAGAGAATTTGTTAAGTGAGGAGACTTAGTCAACCATTCTGGTGCTGAGATAAAACTGAAAATCGTTTAAGCTGACATGGCACCAGAGACAAAAAGAATCTATTCATTTATAGATGAACAGATTTATTTTTTCAAAACGAAGACAGAAAAACTTAACTATTTAAACACAGTCGTTTTGAAAGGTAGAAGACTTAGTCAAAATACATGATGCACAAAATCAAATTTTCACAAGATTTAGCCAAGACATCAGTGTAAAAATGAATCTGTTTATTTAGAAAAGAACAGATTTATTTTTATGCAGTAAACGTGTTTTTTGCAAAACATGTGAAAAACAGTTTAAGAAAACTTATGCTTGTTCTTGTCACATGGCCAGTGGTTATGAGGTGAGTTACTCAGCAAAAAGCCCACTCTTAAACAACCTCTAAGCACTACCTAAGACACACTTAAAGCAAAGCACAATACATATGAAATGTACATAGAAGTCTTCATCAAACACAATCTTGAAGGGGCAGCAACCATCTTCAACACTAAGGAGTTCTTTCCTATGAAGGGCTGGCTGGGGTGTCAAGGATGGCCGAAGAAAAGAATCTGATTGACAGTTTGAAGGTTGGCAGGGATAAAGTGAAGGTAAACATGTTACAGTACGCGAATGATACCTTGTTTTTCTGTGAAGCTAACACCAAAAGCATTTTCAATATTAAGGCGATTCTGCAATGCTTTGAGCTTGCCTTGGGGCTTAGGGTTAATTTTTTGAAAAGTAAAATTGGCGGAACAGGGCTGGATCAACTTTTGCTACAGCGTTTTGCAACTATCCTTAATTGTGACGTGATGGGTTCTCCTTTTGTTTACTTGGGTTTGCCTATTGGTGGGAATCACAAGCACGATGATTTTTGGAATGGGGTCATAGAAAAAGTTCAGGCTAAACTAAGCAGGTGGAAAGGTAAGTGCTTGTTGTTGGCGAGAGGATTTGTTTGATCAAGTCTGTTTTTTCTTTTATCCCGATATTCTTTATGTCCTTATTCAAATTGCCTTTCGGGGTGGCAGATAAGTTGGTTAGGATCCAAATGAATTTTCTTTGGGGGTGGGGTTCTGAAGGAAGGAAGATCGCTTGGGCTTCTTGGGAAAAGGTTTGTAAGCCTCGCGAAGTTGGGGGGCTTGATATTATTGATTTAAAGTTTTTTAATCTGGCTTTGTTAGGTAAGTGGATATGGAGGTTGGATTCGAATAAGGGTGGTCTTTGGAAGGAGATTCTCATTTCTAAATATGGTGGGTGGAGAAGTTTGAGAGAGGAAGGAAAAAGTTGTAGGAGTTCCCTTTGGTGGAAAGACTTGAAAGTGGTGTGGGCTTCAGAGGGTTGGGGTAGAAGTTTTGAAGATGGGTTCAAATGAAAAGTTGGTGATGGGAAGGATATTTCTTTCTGGAAGGACAGTTGGCTAGGTAGTGATGCGCTGAAGAGAGTCTTTCCGAGACTGTTTTCTCTTTGTTCGACCAAAGATGCAAAGGTGGCTGAGCTTGGGTCTTGGTCTGATGGTGTTTGGGTTTGACATTTAGCCTGGCGTAGACCTTTTTTTGATTGGGAGAAGCCTTTGGTGGATCAGTTGTGTCAAGCACTTCTTAAGGCTAGGCTGGCTCCGGGAGAGGCGGATATGTGGGTTTGGAAGGCTGGGGGTCTTCAGACGTTTTCATAACTCTGCCTATTTTCTTGTTATGAGGGATTGTGAGGTGGATTTTTCTCCGATTTTCAGTAAGTTATGAAGTTGTAAAGTTGTACCGTCTGCTTTATTTACAGCTTGGAGGGTGTTGGAGAATAAGATTGCTACTGGGGTCAATCTGGAAAGGCGTGAGGTGTTGGTGGAAAGTTCTTTGTGTTGTCTGTGTGGGAAGGAGGAAGAGTCTCACCGCCATTTGTTTTTCGCTTGCTGTTTTGCTTGGTGGGTTTGGTGTTTTTGTTTTAAGTGGCTGGGAGTGTCATTTGTGTCTCACATTGATCCTTCGTCAAACTTTGCTCAGTTTAGGTTGAGCATGTTTTCTGATTCATTTAGTGATGTATGAAGCACAATTTGGGTTGGGGTTGTGAGGGAAATCTGGAATCACAGGAACTCTATCATTTTCAATAGGAAGGGTGGCTGACGCGTCAGAAGTGTGTGCAATGGTGCAAGCAAAGGTGTGGTCTTGAACTTATGCAAAATTTTGTTCTGCCTCGTTTTCCTTCTCTAGCTGGTACTTGAAACTTTTGAAATGTATAAGAATGGTTTCTTGACGTATGTTAGGTTTTTAGTAAGATTCGTGCTTTGGTTTGGTTGATTTGGTAGCTTTAGTTTAAAAGTTGTTCATTGTATATTTTGTATAAGGGTTGAACCACCTCTGAAGTGATTCACATTTATTTAATTTTTATTGCTGATAAAAAAAACATATGTTTATATATTTTAATTATTGCATTCTTTTGCATTTGTGTCGTTAGGATTTTTTTTTTTAAAGTTTTATTTTATTTTAATTTTATCTCTGAAATCTATTTACTTAGATAATACGTGCTTCTTTTGCTAATTTGCTTCCTGTATTTAAATGTAATTTGAAAAAAATATTTATATTCTCTTATTGGTTCACTTAGCACTGCTTTCATTATTTAACATATTTATACTGTCTCATGTCTCATTTATAAAGAATATCTTGCAACTTATGTAACAGAAACATCATTACGGACACTAATACGATACGGACACGGAGATACGTATAATTTTTAAAATGTAGGACACTTGAACACGAATTTATATATTATATAATTATGAATTATATAAATTGACAATAAAATTTATATGGACAAGTATGTTCCAGATTACTTTTTGGAGTAAAAAGATATTTTTCATGACTGGTTCAAAAAGATTTGTTTCTTATTTTTATAATCATAATAAAAATTTATATAATAAGTTTGAGTTTTTAGAAAATTAATGTATTTTTTCTTTTTAAAATTGTGTTAGAACCATGTTAGGATTGTCAGAAATCCAACAAATATTTTTTAAATTAGACACTTCACGGATACGTGTACTACAAGTGTCATATGAGTGTCGGTGTCTGATACATGTATCCGACACCGACACACCATTTAAGAGGAGTGTCTGAGCTTCATAGCCCGCAACACAAATTAATAATTTTCTTTCTATACATAATCATAGCACAAATATGAAGTACCAAGACCCACAATGTTTCCAAGATGTACATTATAATTTATAACTTTGTTCATGTGAATAGTTAAATAAACCAATTATTTACTATTTCGGTTATCATTTTCATTGAAAATTACTTCTTAAACAACTTTTTAACTTATAAAAGCGCATTAAACTACAAAACAACATTAAGAAGATATCTAACTGATTGTATAACATAAACTATGAAGTAATAAACACATTAATAGGATTTATTATAAGTGTACATTATAATGACCTCATTTATCAAATATCATTATATAATGTCTTCTCATAAACAATAAAATCTCATTGTATAACTACTATATTCTATGCATCTTGGTTAGAACTAAAAGAAAAACTCAACGGTCATAAAGTTATCCTCATCAACGACCTCGATCACATGTAGTATCATGTCAAGCTTAAAATTTGTCTTGAGTTTTAGTAGGAAGAGGTAAAAGGGGCAAGTAGGCATAATTGATAAGGCATAACCATCCTACTCAGTCTCCTGGTCTAGTATTATAAAAATGCAAGAATACCTAAGGTTTCATCCTCAACTCTAAAGCCGAACAGAACAATCGAAAAGCCTGCAATAACGCCCAACTATTCAGATTCAATTGTGTAGGCGCGAGGTTAAAAACTCTTAGCACACCCATAAAGAACTTGTCCAATGAGAATTAAACATGAATGTTCGTTATTAGAGAGGAATAAAAGAAAATAAAATCCTTGAATGAACCCTCCTATACTGACACATGATGTCGAAGGACTTGCCTTTTTTCAATGATATAGTGACATCTGACACATTGTCCTCTAGTATATCAATATTAGCGACGAAGAACTGGAGCATGGACAACCACCAATACTTCGAGAAGTATTCTTAGACACGACTGTCCACCCATCCTTAGTCGACTTCGTGGGCATGGTTCTTTTCCGATTTCGTGCCTTTGACTATGAAGCTCGCTTGGGACCCTCATTCTTGGATCTGACAGTTCCTCTATTACATACCTCATGACTAATATGAGAAGACACGATAGTGTTCTTGGAGTCACTAGAATCAAAGCTAGACAAATTCACAAAATGGTCTTGCACTCCCTCGTCGACACCACTTGACGCACTAAAAAACAAACTATTAGAGAGATAGGAAGTCATGGTTACCTATCAAAAGACTCTTCGACCGACACACACGCAGACAAAATTATAGAAAAATAAGGTGGGCTATGGAACTCACACCCCACGTTATTTATAGTAATAGAAAAAACTCAAATACGAACAGTCACATTAACCTCAACCGTCATACCACTTCACCATCAATGGTCTAGATTGCATGACCTTTCACATCCTAGAACATGTCATATCTAATAGTTGTAACTTGTAACCTTTTAGATCCTTCGCAAGTCATCTTTGCTCGAGCCTATAGGACTAGTATACCTATCGGATTCGACTACATGTCAACACGACAACAAAAGGAAATGAAATTTTCTTTCATCACTTGGGCAAATTCTCACAGCATACTTGACCTATCTTGGTCTAGACTCTTTGCTTTTCAACTCGAGCTTGGGAAATTAATGTACTAGAAGATTCCGAGATACGAAGATCATACTCGCCATCTAACATCTCGACGGACGACTTGTCTAGGATTAATGATTGAAGTGTAATTAATAAAGGATGTAAAGTAAACAACTCCCATAATCATGACTATAGGCAATTGGACCTATATGGACCTAACTTAATCATCCATATAAGTAGAAATCCAATACAATCACTATAAATAGGTAAACACTCCAAGGGTAATGGGTAGTGAATTTCTCACCTTTTACTTATTCTTACACATCATTATATTTGAATTTAAATTGACTTAAGCGTCGGAATTAAATCACAAGTATTTTCGTTATAGGAGAAATCGAGACGCTGAGATATAGAAGGAGAGACGACGCACACGTAAGGGACATCCGATTACAAGGAACATGTTTTCTCTTTCAACTATTTGTCAAGTGAACTTTAAACTCTGAATGAAATTCGTGGTCGGGCAATAGTTATTTCTAAACCAAAGGCAACATGAACTCCTGCTGCCATCGAGATCCTAAACATAATTATAAACAAAAATCACGAACACAAGTTGTTATGACAGGCAAAAATATAATCACTATCTTGTTCCTCGTCCTACAAGATGGATGCAGAATAAATATATTGACAGTAAAGAAGTAGGACCAATGCTTGAAATGAGAAATTCTATAATACCAACAAATTACATCTTTCGGAAAAAAATAAACATATTTAAATAAAGTATAAATCAAATTCAGTAGGTAAAGTTAATTTGACATTATTATTGATTTACCTTATAAAGGTAAACTGAATGTATGATACAAACCACCTTTTTTTCATGTAACCAAATCAAATTTTTATTGAATCCATAGAAGAGTTTAAAGTTTAGCTGATAAATGATTAAAAGATTCATCGGCTGAGCAAGGAATCTGGTGTCAGATAAGTATATTCTACAGCCAGAGTGGTTAAAGAAAAGGCAACCAATTTAATCATTCTCAACTAAAACATGCATCACAAGGATCAGGTGCACTTATTCAGTTCTACAATTCTAGAATACCTGTATCTCAAGAAAACCACACACTAAGCACCGAAGACACAGTTACTTATACATCAGGAAGGGAAGGGTTTCCTTCCAAATAATTATATCCAAATAACATTTTGAAGCAATTATTTTGAATGGCATAATTACACAGTCTAAAAGTATAGTTGTATATACTAATGTTGAGGCCATAAATGTAGAAGCTATCTCAAGGAGCAGGCATGCAGTCAGGAGTAAAAACAACAGGAACCTATCAATGTCTCAGCCATTTCCTGTGATCAAAAGAACATATGTTGAAGCTGTGGGTTTTGAACGTCACAGTCACATTGCTTCTTCTATCTTCTAATCACGAGCCAGGTGTTTGATTCTCTGTCAGCAAAAAATATAGGATAAGAATGCATACAAGGAAAAAAAAATAAGTATGGGTAGTCATCATGATCCAGGCACTGGGTAATTTCTTCATTTAATACTTTATTTTATTTCTCGAGAGAGGGTTTATGCATTTGGACACCAAACAATGACTTGTTTGCTGAATTGACTTGTTATTATCAATTCAAGAAATTAATACTACAATTTATAAAAAAAAGGAAAAGGCAATACGGATGACAGGAAACCTATTTGTTCCATATTGATTTCTAAGCTGTGCTTGGTTAAGTAGGTGGACAGTGAGGTGAAGGAAAACAGAGAACGAGAATGAAAATGATTTTTAACAAGTTTTAAGAAAAAATTGCTTCCTTAGAATTTGAGTTTGCATCTAACTACAAGTTAGCTCACTAGATAGGAGTTGCCATACATACATGCACTATTTTGGTCATAGTTAATATGAGATTTTTAATACACCTACCTAGCTCTCGTCATGGATAGACCATTCCCGAGTTGATTACCTGATAAGCTCACTAAATAGACTTCAATAACAGCTTAGAACATTCTGGTATCGAATGGCCTCATAAACTCAACCATGAGGCATTGGAGATATCTGCAACCACTAAATAGACCTCCGCTTTTTTTATCCATGATAATATGTTTGTTCCTAGGAGATAAAGGAACAGATGGAATAATGCTAAAAGGATGAATTTCAGATTTTCTCATATCTATAGAGAAGGCAATAGGTGTGCTGATAGTTTGGCTAACTATGGTATAAGAGGTGTTGATTTTATTAGGTGGGAAGGAATTCCCCCTAGTATTTCTTATGATTATTGTAGAGATAGATTTAGGCTTCCATATTTTAGGTTTTCCAGTGGGTTTTGGTTGGGTGCACCCCCCTTGTGTATTTCTTTTCTTTTATACATGGTACCAGGAATGCTTAAAAATACAGCCTATAGAGCTAACCTAGTTAGGATTGTAGCCTATACAGTGATGCTTTAGTATTCTTATTTTCATTTTAAAAAATGTTATTTTTTATCCGTGCTATAAAATTAATTCTACACAATAGTCTCCTCCATTCCATTGCGTAATTCAGACACAGAATCACAGCTTCAATCAAATGTCTCTTTTTTATCTTAATAACTAATACAATATTTGCAAAATTTCATTTGGCTGAAAGGTAAATTGACAAAGTTAAAACAAAAAGAAGGAATAAGAATCTTACTTTCCATACTTTTCTTAACACTTAATGTGGTTAACTATTTTGTCCATACCATTGATTACATGGTATAGGCACATAGTTTGCATACCAATAGAAGATGAGACCATGGACCACGACTTGATCTAATGTCAAAAATCACGAATTTTTACCATGAATACCCAAGCTACTCAATTATATGACAGTAATTCAAAACGTGTTCCACCAAAGAGAACTAGAATTTCTATATTGCCAATCAAAGAACTAGAAGTACACACCTCCAAATTGATGTTCCAACCGAGCCACAATGTGTTTTCCGTAAGTGTATTTCTTCAAAGCATGAGCATGAATTCTTACTTGAGAAAGTAACATTGCTTGCTGTTTTTCAGAACAGATATCAATGACCTTCTGGACCACATAATTAGCAAATTGATCTTTCATCATTATCTACAATGAAAACCAAAATACAATATTGTAAGTGTACATACCCCAAAGGTGTATGCATTAATTGCAACAGGATCCAATTAGCTGGTAACTTAGCACTGTTCATGCTAGAAGTAAGCAAAAAATTCAACATTTGTAATGATTTAATATTTTGAGGAGATTGACATCAAATATGAAAGATAAATGTAGAATTAATGATTGTTTGGCAACTTTGAAAAACATATATCTAGGTAACAAGGCTAGTCTTTAGACTAGAGTGTTTGGTTTTCAAAACGTATTGGACTACGCACACTAACATTAGAGAACAAAAGACAATTCAACCAACACTGCAATAGATTAGCCATAGTTGAAAATTAAGAGACAGTTTCAGCTCCCATCTGATATAAGATTTTGGGTGAATTTGTTTGTCTTTAATACTTTGTAGTAGAGCCGCAAACCAGCCTTGAAAATTGACTTTGGGCCCCCAATATGTTTCAGCAGTATGTGCTGACCTAGTAGAGACAGCAATTTCAGACCAATGACCTCTTGAGGGCACTTGGAAGAGATTATTTGACCTTGTTAAAGTAGCTTCTGTTCTGACCTTCCTATAAGCTCTTTTTATTTTGTTGGAGATCATATCTTATCATTTACATGTAAATAGGGAAACCTGATATATTGTATAGATATTATTTAGGGATTCTCCTTGGCTGTAGCCTTAATCATTGATAATACACAATATCAGTAAATCATATAAGGTATCAGTGGTTAGGTTTACTATCACAAGCTGAATATTGTGCCATGGCAGCTACGGAGATACTAAGGACACTAACCTTATTTGTGACAATCAAGTTGATCTTCACATCGAATCAAATATGGTTTTCCATGACTGTTTGTGAGAGAGAAAGTGCTCTACGGGCATTTATAAAAGTATAATTCCGTGTGAACAATATATGAACATTTTACAACCAGAAAATGTGGCTTTCCTTCCATGAAAGACCCTAAAAGCATCAAACAGTCTTCCCAAAACTAAATTTATTGTTAAAACATATTTCAAAGCTTGTGGAGAATCTCCTTCAACGTCAAACTAAACAAATATGCTGGTGAGTGAAGCCTTTTTCAAGAATGGAACAACTAGATACTCTTAATAACAATTAATGCATAATTTTCCTTCCTAAGTTTAAACTTACCAATAAATTATCACTTTGTTCACCATGCCCAAATATCTCTGCAATTAGCATCTCCCGTTCAATGGCATCACCATACTCCAAACATTTCTCTACAACATTTGAAGCAAACTTATGCTGGCTTAATTCAACAATATGTCCTGACAACTTGCTGATAATTTGGCTCCTTTCTTGAGGCTTTCCTCTCTCCAAGACATGCTGTGATGACATAAAGCACCAAAGCATAAGAAATTAAGAAAAATTGACATATAAAAGGGAAGCAAAACATGAACACAAAAACTGAGTGCAAAGCAAAGTAACTAACACTAACAATGTGAACCTCAAAATTTATCAACCTCGATCATGAATACATTACTACTTTTTTACAAGGGATATTAATGCTGATCTCCCTTGAGGTTACTGTTAATTACACTTGCACCCTTTTTTTTAGGAAAATAACATCAACCTCCCTTTTCCCTTGCTTTATTATTTTCAAGGTTATTGTGTATACCTGTGTATGTTCTGAACATAAAAATATGGGAGGTATGTGAAAAGAACATTTTTTCAATTAAATATATTCTAAGAATAATTAGCACAAATCTTGTAGGGTCAATGTAATTAGCCCTTTTTGTAATGGGAAACTCACTGTGAGAGAATGCACTCTTCAATTATAGAAGTAAAAAAAAAAAAAAATTCCAACAAGAAAGCATATGGAAATCGAATGATTAAATTTGGGAACAGAGATCTAGGGAATAGGTTTGGGAAAACAGAAAATTTAAGAGGGATTAGAAATAAAAGTAAACGGAAAGTGGGACAAAAAGGGAGTAAAAGAAATAGAGAGTGAAATATCAATGTAGCACTTGCTGAGACTGTTAAAGATTTATTCAGTCAGTGTGCAGATTCTGTAATTTACAATTGTGTACTGATAAAAGGACATCACATTCTAACTTGTCACAGTTTCTTTTTACTATGAACCATAAACATCTGAACCTAAAAAATTAAATTATCGTTTAGGAGAGAATAGTGACCAAGTACCTGTGTAACATAATTACCATACTGGTCCTGAGCAAGATCATAAACTGACTCCAAGATTTCATCCACAATAAACTGACATCGAGTCTCGTCTGTGCAATGTTCTAGGACTCTCTACGAGAAATATAATCATACGATTAAATTCATGAGCAAACAAAAACAACTTTCTTTTAGGAAGAAAGGGAATGAAATAATTTTACCTGTATGACTCGGCATCCATAGGGATGCATTGATAGAATAGCAACTTGACCACAAAATGCAGATAGTATAAAACTAATTTTTTTGGTTGGAATCGATTCAATGCACTTTTGAATTACATGGTTACCGTTTTGGTCACGAACACATCTCATAACATTTCCATCTAGCTCATGAACAAGCTGAGCTTTCTGTTCAAGCTCAATAACCTCAAGTGCCTGCATGGACATAAAATATAAATAATATATTTTCTATACAGTAACAGATATCCCATTTTGAGAACATAATTTGTTAAATCCCCAACCCCAATGCCTAACTATGATATTCATATGCCCAAAGAATTAATACATGTCAAACTACAAATGTTAATGCTATGATTCAATGACAGAAACAAAGTCAGAGAGAGAAAATCCATAATCAAAACTTCCACACAGATTTCAATACTTGTGGCCTGTTAAACATGCCAATGAAATAAATGTATACTAATGTCCAAAGTTATGTTAATTATCATAAATTATAGATTATATACCTTCTGGATTACACGACAGCCATACATCTGCAGACTTAGAGGTAGTATCTGGCCAACCAGTCGATCTGCAAGTTCCCTCCTCTGCTCAGGGCTTCCATACTCAAAAAACTAAGCACATGCAAAGGGAAAAGTTAGACCAGAATACATTCCAACTATTCATAAAAACTCTTAATGTTAATGATAATATACATCACTTCAAAAACAAACCTTCTGTATTACGTAGTTGCCAAATACATCAGTCATTAATTTAGAAGCATGTGGAAGAACCTCCTTAAACACCAATGTCTTCTCTTCAACACTGCAACTTTCCAACTTCTGCTGGATAAATCGACTTCCATGTTGATCAGAGCTGGAGTTAAAAACCACAGCAAAAAAATTATCAAAGCCATAAAACTGATCAATTAGACAGGCGGAAAGACAGCTAAAAGGTTACTTGCCTAAATTCAACAATATGTCCAATAATATCAGATAGCTCAAATCTCCGACCTTTGCCAGATTTTAAGTCTTCAAGAAAATTAACAATTTTGGGGTCATGACCACTGTCAAATGACCTCTGACCTTGCCATCCAGATATTATGCCTCCATTTCTACCAGAAGCTGGGGAAAGTTTTATTTCATTATTACCACCTAGAAGCCCGGGACTTCCTTCTGGGTATCCTGATAAAACTGGGCTAGGATGTGGTGAACTTGGATACTGCATTAAAATACCCATGTTTGGCATGTGTCCAAAATAACTAGGAATCACTAATCCGCCTCTTCTGGAGTTCATATTAGTAGCAGATCTCTGATCAGGTATTTTTTTATCATCCAAATAAGTACCAGTACTGGGCCTTTTCTGTGAATCATAAGGGCTAATTTGGTTAACACCACTTGCTCTAGGTGCCAGTGGATCAAAATGACCAGAAATACCATATCCCTCCACAAAAGGCTGCTGATGATATTGCATGTACATGGGATCACCAAAAGAAGGCGGCAGAGGAAATCCAAATTGCCCAAGGTACTTGTTTGCCTGTACCATTTCAGTTCCATGTGAAATGTTTCCCCCAGTTGAAACCCCAGGTGTTAGTGGAGTATAACTAGAACTAGTAGCTCCATCAACAACAAATGGTACAGCACCATGAGGAGGGTATGCAGTAACATATGGAGGAAAAACTGTGGGATTTACAGTGTATCCACTAACATACTGCGGAGTATACATACCTGAGGCCTGCATATTTGTGTAAAATGGATTTGCTGAGTTCATATAAGCAGCTGCTGTGGCATATAGGGGAGGTGTAAACCCAGACGACTGCAGTAGTGGCTGGACATTGGAGAACTTGCTTGAATTAAAAGGAAACTGTTCCCTACCAACATACATAGAATTTACATTTTGAGAATTGACACTAGGTATATCAGATGCATTGTTTTGTTGCTGACTTTGCATCAAATTGTTCTGGAAGCTTGTCTTTTCGTAACTCAGACTTTCTGAGTGTGATAGATTAGATACACCAAGAGCCTTTAGTTGAGATGCAACAGTTGCAATGTCTAAGTGACTAACACCAATGCTGCCAGTGGATTCAAGAGATGATGAGCTTGCAACTGGGGCATGGGTATCAACAATTGATGAGACCCTTCCTATAGTAGGTTTAGCAGCCTCTACTGTAGTAATAGGGGGATCATGAGAAGAACTAGAACCGACTTCTAAGTCTATTGGTTTATCCACCAGTCCGTGACTTTCGGAATGAGACTTATTATATACAGGTGACATGGTGCGAGGAAAATCCTCCTGAAAGTTTGAGTATTGCACAACAAAAATATGATTCACACTCATAAATTTATACACAAGGAGGCAACAAAGTCAAATACTTTACAACTACAAAAAAAATCAGAAAAGAAAAATACCATAACTGTGGGATTAATACCCAGTGCTATAAGCACAAGGCAAAAATAAACTAGAGAAAATAAATGGAGGGAAAATATGATAAACATACTATTGGTTTGAAAGAAAATTAAGGGACTTAAATATGTATTAATACAAGCAGAAAATTGAATGGATTTTACAAAATCAGTATAATCACCTGAATTAAATCAACCACGTTTTTAGGTTGAGATGCCAATGAAGCTGCATCAGGTCTACGCCATACTCCGCTTGCCCTAATTAATTCGTCATCATATGTCTGTTGGTGTGATTCGTCTTCCAACTCCTCCTTGTGTGTGGAAAGAGTCCTTTGAGGCAAAGGTAGAGAACTTTTATCACTATCATCTGCAGCAGACATTCTCCAATTATTTCTAAAACTCCCAATATGACGTCCTAGATGGCGATTTTCCCAGGATGCAAGTGGGGGAGGAAGTCTAGGGTTTAGGTTGACATTGGAACTGTAATATGCCAAATAAGCTGGATCAGCTCGCAATTGTTCTTCAGACTCGCAATTTTGCGTCGTACTGCTTAGAGCTGCAAAGCTTGCATTCTGGGTGATGATCTGCTGGGGTAAGAGGTTTTCTATGGCCAAAAATGAGCCTTCCATGCTGGGAGGTGCACTGCCACTGCGATTTGGTGTTACATCCTTTCTCCCACTGTGGAACCTATGGCCCTTCAAAAGTATACCCAAATCCTCTGTCGCCATGTTATGAGATGTTGAACCGAAAGCTGTAGCTTCCTTATGCGAGGGCCATTTACCCCCAGCTTCGGAGATTCTAATTGGACTCTCAGTTGCCATACTACTGGAAGATTAGCTGTCCCCTTCTTTTGTAGTGAAAACTACAAATATCACATTGCATCCTAAAGACCACCCAAAATCAGCAAATCTAAAATCTCTTATCAAGAAATACATCATAACAGTAATACAAAATTACACCACAAAAGTAAAACAAGTTAGTAAAATAAACAATAAATCCATCCAATTAATACAACTAGTAGTAAAAAAAGCCAATTACCCAAACCCTTCACACAAATTTCCAGGAGCATTGAGTAAAAACTCAATTTCACCAGGCAACACCACGTATCAATTAATTAACACAAACCAAATTACAACCACGTCCCGCTGCTTAAATGCATGACATCACCCTGAAAAACAGGAACTCCAACTATGATCCCAGTCATCCATCCCTCCATGCACAGCATCAAACATTTAATGAAACCATAAATTACACAAACATTCAACAAAAAACATCAAAAGCACCCCATCCCTCCACATTCAATTGAAAAAGAAAAGTAAAAAACAAACAAGCTACCCAACACACAAGCTCGTCTTCTGGTCAAAGAAACACGTATATTACGATACTCCCCGTCGTTGACCAAACAAGCACACAACAATCCCGCACAAAGCTCCACAACCTACCACGATTATCATCACCATAACACGAAAACAAGAACAATTTCATGCAAGACAGAAATACAGAGAGCAACGTGGAAATCAAAACAGAGAAAGTAGTTGAAGATATAACAGAGCGAGAGAAAGAGAGAGAAGGAGAACCTGAGGTGGTGAAGATTCACTGTTTGAAAACCCTAGATTGATTGCAGAGGCAGAGATAGATATTGATGGGTTTGAGGTTTGGGTTGTAACGTAAGAGTGCAATGAGGAAGAGGAGCAGAGGATTTTTTTACTTGTTTTGAATTTAAATATAAATAAAAAAGAAGAAACAAAAGCTCTGTTTGGATGTTTTTTTTGCTGCTAATGAATAATAGGAAAGAAAAGCGCTTTTCTCCATTTGGTCTCTATCTTGAGAGGCATAATGGGACAAACATGGAAACTAAACTCCTTCATAATAACACTACTATGTGCCATTATTGTTTCAATCCAAACAATAAATAAAGTTCAGATTATGAAGGTTTTATTCAGTTTCAAGTATAATAATAGTGTTAATGACAAAAAGATTGTTATTTTGTTATTCATAATATGGTATGGGTATTGTATCAAAACATGTTATCTAATTTTATGCATAATTTATTAAGAAATATAATTTTTATTTTATGATTATAAAATTAATTTAAATTTTTA
>Ga0123341_1002776_pt1 | contig 14654 bp, 15 predicted proteins | sample Turbeapinknodule_FD_89959 | JGI IMG/M metagenome (GOLD analysis project Ga0123341, IMG submission 89959) | Root nodule microbial communities of legume samples collected from Mexico - Turtle bean Mexico pink nodule | ecosystem: Host-associated > Plants > Roots > Nodule | place: Mexico: Nepantla... | reverse complement strand
TTAAATTTATAATCTTACATTTTTATCATTTAAAAAAAATACAATTTCAATCACATCCATCGTATCGCTCACAAACTTTCATAAATTTTTCCTACACTTTCTAATATATTTACCTTGGTCCAGACAACCTCATTTTATTTACACTTTTTCTTCAAATAATCTCAAATTTACTTAATCAAACAAAACATTAAGATTATTTAAATTTAAAAAAAAAATCAACTTCTTACAATTTTATTAGGGTGGAGGAAGAATTTATCTTTTTTTTATCAACAAATAAATAATGAAATTAATAGGAGTATTTTAAGGATACCCCAACTCTTATACGAATACTTTCAATTTTTCTATACAAAAAACAAAGGCTGCATATTTTGAAAAAAATGCCACAACTAAGCATATTTTTGAAAAAAAACCCTTCATCCACCTATTCCTTCTGCAACTTTTGGATACAAACCTTTCGCATTTGACAGCAATGATGCCTATACCCTTTGTATTTCTTTTCTCTTACTGACTTGACAACGGAGGCTTCTCACTAACACAAACCAGTTTTTGTTTCAATGATTCCACTTTATGAAATAGAATGATGGTCTCTTCCCTTCATGCACTTCCAGATCACAACTCCATTGCTTCCCTTTTATCTGTTGTCTCAAAGCAACATTCTTGCAGTTGTTTGTACCTATGTAGCACAGACACTGACACAACACTGACACAGACACTGATACGACACAAACACAAACATGTATAATCTCTAAAATGCAGGGACACCGATCTATATATTATATAATTATGAATTATATAAATTGACAATAAAGATTTGTGTGCACAAGTATGTTTCAATTTTTTTTTGTAGCAGAAAGATGTTTCTCATGGCTGGTTCAAAATGATTTGTTCCTTACTTTTGTAATCATAATAAAAATTTATACAATAAGTTTGAGTTTTTAGAAAATTAATGTATTTCTCCTTTTTAAAATTGTGTTAAAATTGTACTAGAATTGTTAGAAATCCAACAAATATTTTTTGAATTAGACATTTTACCGATACGTGTCCTACAAGTGCCGGTGTCTGATACGTATGTCCAACACGGACACATCATTTAAGAGGCTTGTCTGAGCCTCGTAGGTTTTTACTGCTAACTAGACCAACACTCTTCAATCTTTTTTTCACCAAAAGTTCTCTTCCCTTCTATAGATAGTACTAGGTACTATACTTATATTTCAACAAAATCTGCATTTGGCAAGAATTTATCTTCCTTCTTCCTCTTGTAAGCCAGGATTATAAATTCAGATAGATGTATGATTTTTTTCCACAATAAAATAAAATGTAGGAAATATTGCTCCCCGTGCAAATTGTCAATAGTAAAATCCAAAATATATACAAATAATGCTTACCAGCTAAGAAATTCAAAAATATTTCTTAAAATGACAGGAAAATATATTTTGGATATTTATGAATTTCTAGTTGGTAAGCATTATTTGTATATATTTTGGATTTTACTATTGACAATTTGCATCGGAGAGCAATATTTCCTACATTTTATTTTATTTTGGAAAAAAAAAATATACAAGTATCTTGTTATTCAGTTAGTCTGGTTTACTTTTCTGTTATCAATTAGTCACCTAACTGTTATTTAATTTTCATGTACTGTATATAAACAAATATGCTCTTTTAGCTTAAAACAAAGATAATAATAATTCTTCAGTTATGTTACTACTATCTTTCTAAAATGGTATCCTGAGCCATAAAATTTGTTTTTTTTTCTCTCCTCTCATGACTTCCCCCCGTCCTCTTCTTCTCCTTCCCATTTTGAACTCTCCCACTGATCAGTGCATGGCTACCCCTTCCGTTGTTCACCATTTTCATACACCTATCTCTCTCAAGTTCCATGATGAAAACTTTCTTGTATGGAAGCAATAGGTTATTGCTACTTTGTGTGGTCTCCAACTTATGCACTTCTTGGATGGAACTAAAGTTCCCTCTGAATTTCTGACTCAAAACAATCAAACAGTGGTAAACCCTGCATATCGCATCAACAAGATCAACTCCTTGTGGTATGGCTTCTTGCTTCCATGTCCTTTTTCCTTTTAACCAAGATGGTTGGTCTGGATTCATCTGATGCCATCTGGTGTCGTCTTCTCACTCACTTTGCTTCACACATTTGTGCCATGGTCAAGAAGTTTCGTCTTCTTCTCAAAACTCCAAAGAATGATAGATCCATCTCCACTTACGTTACTGGCATAAAGAAAATTATGGATTCACTTGTTGTGGTTGGCTACCCAATATCTACTGCTGACTATATTGATGCCACTCTTGATGGACTCTTTGCATATTTTGATGGTTTCATCGCCTTCATTCTTTCTCACAAAGACCCATATACGGTTGATGATCTTGAAGCCCTCCTTCTAGGGCAAGAAGAACGATTTGAAAAGCACAAACTGGCGCATGACTCTATTCTTCAGGTAAACACTGTATCCATTTCATGGAATTTAAAAAACTAACACAAAAAGAAACCATGCAATTATTCTTCTGGTGGAGATAGATCTCAAAATCCATCTGGGTTTCGTCCATCCCGTCTTCGTCCACCCATTCGTCCACTTATCAACCATGATGCTTCTTGGAACTATGCAAAACCGATTTGTCAAATTTTCCACAAACTTGGTCACACAGTAGACACATGCTGGCATAGGTATGACCCTCATGCTACCCATTCTTACAATGCTAATATGTCACATTATACATCTCCCATGAATTACGATTCTACACTGTCTATTCTTAGAGCACCCTCCACTATAGAAGACCCTATCTGGTATCTTGATACAGGTGTCAGACATCATATCACCAAAGACTCTAATATATTTACTAAAAAACAACCCTATCAAGGTAATGACGATCTCAATTTCGGCAAGTGACAAAATATGAATATTTGTCATACTCGTTTTTTCATTTATACTGACCCAAATACACACACTTTCAACCTTCATAATATGTTGCATGTCCCTGCCATCACCAAAAATATGATAAGTGTTACTCAATTTGCCAAAGATAACAATGTTTACTTTGAATTTCATGATAACCTCTACTATGTTAAACATCAAGCAACCCATCAGATTTTACTTCAAGGAGTAATTAAAGATGGGCTTTATGTGTTTCTGCCATCTCTCCCCACGCCTACTCATTCTGTTCAATATGCTTCTTATAAACCTAAGATCCCCACTTTATAGCTTTGGCATAACAGACTTGGGCATTGTAATTTTTTCTCTTTTTCAGCGTGTTTTGAATGATTATCACATTTTATATACATCGGTTTTGTGCTCCATGCATACGTGGAAAGCTTCATCAACTTCCTTTCCACACCTTTGTTATTCAATACACCGAACCTTTGCAATTAATTTTCATTGATATTTAGGGTCCCGTTCTTGTTTGTGCTTCTAATGGTGCACGTTACTATATCTCGTTCTTAGATGCACACAATAAATATACGTGGTTGTTTCTTCTGCATAATAAGTCTCAAGCATTAAATTCTCTTATCTGTTTCAAAACTTTCGCTGAAAAACAAACTGGCTTTAAACTTTACACTATTCAAACAGACAATGCTAAGGAATTCCTATGTTTCAAATCTTTTACTCAAATGCATGGTATTTTTCATTGCCTCACTTTTCCTCACACACATGAACAAAATGGATCCATCGAACGTAAGCACATGCACATTTCTGATATGCGGTTAACTCTTTGCTTTTGCTTCTTTACCCATAAAATTTTGGGGTGAAGCTTTCACCACTGCCATGCATATAATTAACATCTTACCTTCCCTTGTTCTTCAAAATAAATCTCCCCATGCTTTACTGTTTTAGAAAACACCGAGTTACATACAATTAAAAACCTTTGGTTGCACTTGTTATCCCTTACTTCGACCTTACAATAAACACAAACTAGATTTTAAAACTACTATGCTGTCTTTTTCTTGGTTACAACTTACACAACAAAGGCTACATATGTCTTTCTTCTACAGGTAAGGTCTATATATCTAGACATTTTGTTTTTAATGAAGATATTTTCCCTTACCCTATACCTGCATATAACTTCACTCCCACCACTATTATTCACTCTGATTCTAACTGCTTAAACCACCATATCACTGTTCTTAATCAACTTGTTGTTATTCCTGCTTCTATTCCACATACTAACCCTGAATCTTCTTTATCTGTTCCTAATCCTCTTCCATCTCCCTCGCTGCCAATATCTTCATGGTCATGCAAATACACACTCCATGACAACACGTTCCAAGGCCGATTTCTTCAAACCAAAATCTTTCATGTCCCAAGCCACCACAACATCCCACATTCCTACCTCTATCAACGAAGCTTTGTCTTCTCCTCAATGGCTGCAAGCAATGATCGATGAATATAATGCTTTCCTCACCAATCATACATAGTCCATAACATCTCTTCCTGCTGGTGCAAAAGTTGTTGGGTGTAAGTGGTTATTCAAAAATAAATACAATATCGACAGTTCCTTTCAACGTCACAAGGCACAATTGGTTGCTAAGGGGTTAATCCAAACTGCTGGGTGTGATTACACTGACACCTATAACTCAGTCATTAAACCTGCCACCATCCGCCTTGTTTTATCTCATGCCATCTCCGCTAGTTGGCCTATCCACCAAATCGACGTCAATAACGCCTTCTTGAATTGAGACCTCAAGGAGGACCTCTACATGACCTAGCCACCAGGATTCGTGTCCAATTCTCCACATTTAGTATGTAAACTGCATAAATCGCTATATGGGTTAAAACAAGCTCCGCTATCCTGGTTCCACAAGCTAAGTGCAACCTTTCAATCTTTTGGTTTTCATTCCACCAAAAGTGACACATCTTTGTTTGTTAAATTTCATTCCACATACACAATATTATTCTAATATACGTGGATGATATTATCATCACATGGTCTTCCATGAAAACAATTCAACCCTCATCTCTAGCCTCACTGCTTGTGTTGCCCTCAAAGGCCTAAACTTCTCCATAAGAATTTTCGGAAAGGAAAAATAAAAATAAAAAATAATTTTTTTTTAGGTTTTTCATTTTCAAATTCTATAAAATTCTAATCTAAAAAGAGAAGATTTACTAATTGACACAAGTTCTCAATAAATACCAATTAATATTGATTTTTTTTATTGATTTTCTTAATTATTTATCCAATTCTTTTTTAAGACAGAAAAGTAAGATTAACTTGTGTATAATTAAATTTGTATTTTTTTTTAAATTCTATAGTTTTAATTTTTAACTTGTGAAGAAGAAGATCATTTTCTTCCTCGTAATCTTTGTAAGTCTTTTCAAATAAACTCATTCAAAAGTGTCCTAAATCATATACTTGTATGGTCTTGCTTTTCGGCGTTTTGCTATTGGATCAATTGCACTCGTGTCTCTTCCATTCAGCGTTTTCTTCCTATACCTCCCTAATTTCTTCTTTCATCTTCATAATTATGTAAATATAAAAAAATGCTTTTCTGAACACATATTTTTTATTTTTAATTTCAGATTATAAAATCAGAAGACTTTACAAAATTCCTAATTTTTTTATCACAGACTCCATAATACAAAGTTTTATTTCAAATTATACAATTTGAAATGAATTTTGTATTTTATAGATTGTACAATTAAAAAAAAATATATATTTTGAATTATATAATTTGAAAAAAAGTTGAAAAATAACATATTCTAAATTATACAATCCGAAAAAAGACTTTTCCAAATCTAGGTTATATGTTCTAAATAAGGAATAAATTTAAAAAAACACATGTTAATTGTTTTATTTTAGCAAATCACTTCACGCCACTACAACAGCCACATGGTGTTCCTTTTCTGCAACTACATTCTCTTGGGTGCAGCCTCCAGCTGGTAGTGGTGATGAAGTTACTCATGCGATGGTGAAATGGTGAATGAAACTTTGGATCTTGTTAGAAAAACTCAAAAGGTTGTAAAAAAGAAGCTTTACTTAATGACAAATGCTCATAAATAAACTAATTATATAAAATTTTACTAACAAGAGGTCATTGAGTAATATATTTATTTAATAATAACATCATTAAAGTCAATACTTGTTGATTAAAAATAGTTTGATATAGCTATTAGGTACATTATTTAATTGTATTAGCATTTTAAAATAAAATTTAAATTTAATACAATATTAAGTAAAATTAGTTTAGTTATTTTTATTGATATTACTAGTAATATATCTATTTTTTTTTATATGTAAGGCTATGTACTATTAATTTAAGAGACTTTGGTTTTTACCTTTCTTATGTGTACATAAACCATTCCATAGAAAATCCTACTACCTTCATGGTCAAAACAAATAGTAACGATTTCAAAATAATTACTCGAGTTAACTGAGTTTGAATTTACTTGCAGAAAGAACACATCCATGCATTAATTTCAAAACTTCTTTTAAAAAGAAAGTTTAGTGAGAAAGTAGCTTGTGTATTAGATGCAAACTAACTTCCCACCAACTAGTGCCGGAACTACTTCTAAATCACACAAAATCAGAATTGAAAAAAAAGACAAGAGTTTACAATAAAGATAAACCCTAGTTACTCAAAAGGTTAATCCTAGCTAGCTAGCTACATGTTTTAGTCTTAGAAATTGTAAAGGGTAGGGTAGCAAGGTCTTAATATCATGAGCTCTTAACCTTAACTATATGTAGGGAAGTCAATTCCCGAACCTTAATCCTCTCATAACTCTTTTGGGGTACTGAGAAGGGATCATGCAAGGTGCGCTCTTGACTTCTTCCCATCTTTCAGCCGAAGTTCCTCACCACCTTTTCATTTTCCACAACACAATGAATTGTGACTCTCATCCTTCTTCTAAACTACAACATTCTGAAAACAACATTAAAATAAGTACATAGAAGTTTAGAGGAAGAAGTTTAGTGTATAAGAAGAATCCAACATCACCAAAACCAAGCAGTTGAAAATAATCAAAGAAAGTGCATGCATGCATGTGTTTGTCTATGAACTTACTGCACAATCCAAAGTGTAGAAGCTCTCATCAAGCAGTTTCACCAGACAAAGATGCCTTGATCCTCTCAACAGTGCATGCAATGAGATTGTTGACAGTGGCAACAGATCCAAGAGAAAGCTTAGCTGTTGGAACCGAATCAACCAGTATTTGAAATGCAACAGTTAAAAGGGATCCACCAGGTCCAGTTTCATGAGATATAGTTCCATCTGGAAGAATTGCAAACCCTGAAGGAAGAAGTGCGACATAATCTGGGTCTCCTCCATTTAGAACTACATTCATTGCAACAATATCCACTGGAGCATAAATGACAAAGGACCCGGTTGAATCTGTGCAACTCTCTTGCAATATCAACATGTTACTCTGGCTTGAATTTGCACTCTACAATTTTATATAAGTGAATTAATTACAATTTAGTTAATAAAATGATTGAAAATAAGTAAAAAATGTATATAAGATATCAACATACATTAACTCGAAGTAGGGACACACAGTTTCCAGTATCTCGTCCATTTGCAATGTGTGCCATTTCTTGAACAACTCCACCATTGGAAAGAATGTCCCACTGTTGTAAGTGACAAATAGGTAATATTACAGATGTAAAAGAAATGAAAATCAACATATTAATCAAAGACTAAACAAATGCTTTTATATATGCTTTAATTCAAGAACAGTTAATTTTCATCCACTATTAACAAATTAAAAATTACTTAGAATATAAATTTCAGGGTATTAAGAAAATTATAATTTTATTTTACAAGATAATTTAAGAAAAAATACCAATATAAAAATACTTACATATTTTATACTCAAGAGAGAAGATGGTGGGTAAAAAGAAAAGTTACTTTTTGTTCAGATGATATGAAATGAAGTTTGTTATCTAATACAACAATGTCTTATAGATTTGAAAAACATCATTTTACACCAATAGAATCCTAAAATAGGTGTAGAGAAAATGAAATGAGGACCAATTAGATAACAAAGATATCAGCTAACTGTAAAAATAGTGTACGTGGTGTAAAAGTAGATATCTATAGTTATTCTACCTAACCTTTTTCATCTTACTTATTATGCTTTTATTGAAAAGCATCTATCATACCGTGTTTGGCAATTTGAAAAAGATCTGTAATCCAAAACACTTGATAGAAGGTAATTGGTGTAAAAACTAGGCAATTTTCAAAACTTGAGAAAGAGAGGGAAGGAGCAATTCATAATAATAAATCCACCACTAAGCAAGATTACCAAGGAAGGTTAATTATCTATTAATAACTGATCTAGGAGAACACAATAATGCAGCCTAAAAAGTTATTAATCGACTTAATTAGCCTCTTTGAATTTGTTGGCATACCTCATTCCTAGAGTTCTCGTCACGGAGAAAGTCAAAAACCCGTTTAGGTGGAACTGGAAGCCAAAAAGAAGTGGCAGCACTGAGAACGATGCCAGGGGGTCGTCCAGGGTCATCCACGCTCTTTCGGGTCATCACCCTTACATCATCAGCACCAGTCCCAGACAGTGTTGTCCATGTGTGAGCAGTGGAAGCACTCACTCCAGCACAAAAGCTTATCACCATCCTTTCTGCCAGCTTCATCATACTCTTTCTCCCCTCTTGATTTGTTATCACTAAGAACATGACAAGAGTAAAAAGTTAAAAAGTTAATTACTTTTTAGGATATGGTATAAAGACGAAAGAACAAGAGAATGAGAATCTATGATGATTACCACCAACGTCAACCGTGGGAATGTTTGTTGCCATCGCACTTGCGAGTCTTTCACACTGTCGATCTAAGGTTGCAACCCAACGTTTAGCACCAAATGCATGTCCAGAGCTAACAAGCTGTTTGTAAAGACTATGAACACCTCTGTCATCCACCTCCACATGCTCCACCCATATGACCTAATTCATAGAGATTATAGATTAAGTCATTGAAAGGAAAAATGAAATAATGGGTATGGCCTAAGGCTAAAAATCAAAAGTCTCCTACCGAGTAGGTATGGGAAAGGTCAATGTAACTGGTCTTACAATTTCAACAACCTTGTAAATGTAAGTAAAAATCCAAGATGTACAAAATTAACCTCCAAGTGTCTCAAATATACCTTTGAATAGCCATTTGGCATTTCTTGAATTAAGCAACCAGATGGCCTTCTTCTACATCTGGCTGAAGGACTTGGACGCAAATTATCCAGAGACACATCCACCACTGCCCAAGTCCCATCAGAGTGTTGCTTACAATACCTTACAAAATAACTCTCACGAGTTGGCACAAGAGGTGTAGGTAATTGCAATTCTGCTGTCATCTGCAGGAACAAACAGACAATAGTTTCATTTGTACTGTTTGTTTAATTGATAAAAGAAATATTTTCTTCTATGTACCACTTGTAAGGCACCATTGTAGTTCCCGGCCACCCCTGTTGATAGCACTTCCAGAGTCATGGCTCTTGAGACTATACCAGAGAACACTGTGGACCATTGGTTCTGAAAAACAAAGAAATCAATGTCAAAACCCAGAGAAATAGTAACATATTTCAGAAACACAAGAAAGTAATGCAGAACTCTCCTCATTTCTTTAACACCCTAACACATTCTACACATCTATTTATCAGTCTTTCACATTTTTTATTTATTTCCTTTATACAGTCTGTTTCTCTTCTATCTCATTCCACCTGGTTTTTCTTTTCGTTAATGGGTGTACACAAAAGGTTATTAAAAGTAGAGTGAGGGAATAGAAACATACTACATCCATGAGAATCTCAACGAGGCTGACATGGTTCATGATAACAACAGCACTTTCTCGAGAAGCTTCACATTTGAAGCCAGTAGGTTTTGGGCCAATTCCTCTAGGGAAGGACCTGATGTATTCGTCTTCATTGAGTATAGTGGAGGTAGCATCAAGTGTAGTTAACCAAAGAGGATCATTCATTTGGGCCATTCCAATGAGCTCCTCCATAGCTGCAACAGCTAGCTCTATTATTATCGGTTTATCTGCTTCAGTGGGTCCACTGATTGACCTCAGAAGATCCCCAGCTCCATACATGTCCACACCAATCCCTGGCTGGCCTCCAAAACCAGCACCAACTCCAAGTTCTAGAGGACGAGGAGGAAGAGTAGGGGAGATATTTGAATAATTCACCACAGGTTTCCCTACATACTTGGCAGCAATTGCTGAAATCCTATCAATCTGTAAAAAGTCAAAAACAAAATATTATAGAATAATCAACTACCCCTCTGGGTTTGCAACTGTTAGTTCCTTGCTTGGCATGTTAGGTCATCGATAAGTTGAATCGGATGTACTCATTTGAAAGGACATTAAGGTCCTTCTTAATTGGTCCACCGAGTAGCTAGAGTAATCAACTAATAAAGTCACATAAAATGTTAGCTATTTAGTTGATGTACCTCTTCTCTTAGCCTTGCATTTTCAAGCCTCAAGTGATGTTCATCAAATGACATTTCTCCTATAGCCGTTGGTCCACCACAATTAGGACACGAAGCATTGCTAAGAGCTTCCCTATACCTCATGTTATCTGCTCGAAGCTTCTCATTCTCGGTTCTAAGCTGTGTATTCTCATGCCGCTCGTGCTGTGTCTGCAAAAACAAAACACCACCACACCACCCACTTTACGAACAACTCACACAAAAAGTTAAGCAAAACCTAATACATGCATTAAAGTTATACAGATATATACCTTCATCTGGGTACGCTTGTTCTGAAACCAAAACTTGACCTGCAATGGTTCTAAACCTAATTCCCTGCTCAGTTCTTTCCTTTGCTTGTCATCTGGGTGTGGACACTCCTTGAAGAATCTGCACGAAGATAATTTGATCAGTTTCTTTAAAAATCTGCTCAAAGCTTCTTTAAAAAATAATTAGAAGTTTTGGGTCTTCAAGATTCTAAATAGCTTGAGAAATTTACCAAAGATAGTATATCTCACTGTACAACATTTCTGTGAAAATATCCATGGTGGCATACTATAAATCTATGATGAAGTTTTGTTATAATAGCTGTATGTTATTTTAACGGGATTTATTATTATTAAAAATTCAGAGTGAAGTGTTGTTTTTGTTGTTCATAGTTATATCTGGTTTGCACAGGGATTACCTGTACTGGTGAAGGATACATGTAGTATTTTACCCAAAGAAAATCGAGAAGATGGAATATATTTGGGTAACTTACGCTTCCATTTCCTGGATCTGGTGTTGGGTGTGGCGGTGGTAACGCTTCTTTTTGTTGGGACGAGGGTCTTGGTCGTCACCAGAGGCACCTTCATGGTTTTCACTACCAGACTTGGTGGCACTGTCAAACTCATCTTCACGGATTCGAGGGACCTCACTTTCCGAAGTGTTCTGACCCATCTCCAACGCTTCCATCAGGTTCGGCTGGAACATTGCTACAGATCTTCAAGGTTCCAGAGGCTTATGGTTTCTCAATCTAACAAAACACAGCACAAAAACATGTAGTATAGTACGGTACACTCACAGAGAAAAAGACACAGACATCAACATTTTATTTTTTGGTAAGATAATTTCTCTTTCTTTCTCTCTATCTTTCTTTCTTTTTTTAACTATTTGTAATTTTTTTTCCTTTTGACTTTTTTTTGGAGAAAATAACGCAGTTTTGGGGAAAACGCGGCTTTCTAATATCGAGAAGGATATTTGGCCTGGTTGGTTGTACAAAAAAAAAGGGTTTGTTTATTTTGTTGCTGTGATGCATAGTTAAAAGGTGAAAATTAGAAACAGGTCAAATTTGTTTCAAAATTTTAATTAAAACTAAGTTTGGGGAATTGTAGAGGTGAAGAATAAAAAAAAGGAGTCAAATGAGTTGAAAGAGAAGGTGAAAAGTTAAAACACCGACCTGCGCGAGAGTGAAAGTTGAAGATGATCCAAACCCACCAAGGTTATTGTTCTTCCTTGTTATCGTCGAGGGCATGTTTCTCGCCGGAATCATAATACTGCCTTGTATTTTTCACACACCTCTAAAACCACCACCACCAACATTTATATGTTGAATTGATTCTCTCTATATTCGTATCACTTTCTCTCTCTTACCAGAAGGGTTGATTGGGTTTTTAGAGGTCCTTGGATAGAGAAGAAGAAGCTTAAGAGGATGAGTCCTCGGATTCTGTCAGATGGCAATGTCAAAGCGAGTCAGTGTGTTACTACAAAACTCAAATATACGCAAACGTGACCTCCAAGAGAAAAAAAAAATTAAAAAAGAAAAATCAAAATGTTCAAAAACAAATATACCCTATATATAATGACATATATATATCAGTGTACATATGAATTAAAAGCCAAGAAATACTGATACCCTTCTCTGATCTTGCCTTGTCAAAGAACAAAATCAAAACTTTCTTTTGAAAAAATCTAACCACCACGAAGATCTCAGAGAATCCTACACACGCTTCATATATTTCATGATATTTTTGTTTTCTCACAGACCTAACCTTCCTTTTTACTCTAACCCAGCCCTAGTTTCTAGCCACTTTCTAAAAAACTGTTAGAACTCAAAAAACATGTACCAAACACCTCATTACTAGTTTCTTGAAAAACCAGTGACCTTACAGAACTGTAACAAACCATGAATATGAAGATGCCACAATAGTTTTACTTACAAACTCTTTAACTTACCAGTGAGGGGTGGTGGAAGATGAAGGTGTAGTAGATCTGTTTTTGGACTATAAACCGGTGGAAAAGTGGGGACCCATTTGAGGGGAGGGGTTTGGGATAGGTATGTATTTAAGTTGTTTATATGGCAAGAAAAAAGAAGATGATGGTATGGCAAAAGAAGGTGGTGGTGTGTTAGGGAGAGAAAGAAGGAGGAAGAAGAAGAGGAAGAAGAAGAGATAGGGACAAGGGCATTGAAGGAGGGAGGGAGAGAGAGGGAAGTGGGGAACAGATGGAGGAAAATGTGGCAGCGAAGAGTAATTGCAGAGCGTATAGAGAGGGTGCAATTGCATTTAATGGAGGGCAAAAGAGGTGTAATTGCTAGAGAGGGGAGAGAGAAAGAGACGCAGCATATTTTTGGTGTATAAAATTTGAAGAGTTGACGGTGCAATGCAATGCAAAACAATGCAACGAATGACGGCTACCAAACACAAAATGCTAAGTGCTATGCTGCTATGTTCAAATTAATTTCTTCCTGTAACTCCATTAACATCTTTCTCTTAAGCTACACTATTCTTCCGTTCGGATCATAAGTGTAAATATTTCCACTAAGATAACAGTAATGCCTCAAGAATTACAAGAGCTTTTCTTCAAAATATTATCAATGTTCTTTAATGCCATTTTTAATATGATTTAATGCCATTCTTAATATGCTTTTAATGAAAGTCTTTTACCACAGAGACGCTGGTCAGAAAGACTCTACTATTTCCTTGGTAATTGAGATTTCTCTAATGAAATATTCAAAGTGAGGATTATGAAAAAGGAAAACAGGGTTACAATTGGTGAGATTTTTATTATTTTTTTTACACATGTTTTATTATTGGAAGTAATATGTAAGATTATTGAAGTTTTCCCTCTGCGTATGTAAGTTACTATGAATTAATTAATTAAATTAATTCTATATTAGTTTTCCTGAAGTTGTCTTTTATTATTGATAATTTTGTTAAGTTAAAGAAATTAAGCAATTGAAATAAGTGTGAAATAATTTCATTCAGTGAAGTGAAGTGTAATTGATCAAAGAATTAAAATAGTTTTTTATTAGAAATATTATTAATGCTCTTTACTCTGATTTTTAAATGCTTTTAATGTGATTTTAAATTTAAATGTGATTTTTAATGATTTTTCATTTCTATTTGTTTTACCAGAGACGCTTGTCAGCAAGAGTCTAGTGATTAGTTTGCATTGAGAACCTTTTTGGTGAAATATTCATAGCAATCCTTAAAAGGAAAACTAGGAGGTTTTTTTTATTGAAAGAAAACCAGGAGTTAAAGAATAAGGAAACCACGAAAACTTTCCTTCATATGCATAGTTCGTGAAATTTTAAACTTTTTCGAGGAATTTAGTTTATCATATTTTCTCTATCTATAATATTTAAACATGAAATTTACTTTTTAAATAAAATATTTGAATTAGGTTATTAATTTATTCTTTTGTGTTTTTAACAAAAAATATGCCGTTCAAGTTGATTATGATTACAAAATCTCAACATTTTTCTTTCAAATATTCTCTTGTACCACAGATATTTTAGAAAATAAATTTCTTCTAGATTAGTCTTTATTTTACAAAACTATTAGTGTATTGGTTTTTTTAATTAAGGTTACTCTATCAATACTTTACGCAATAAAAATAACATGAATAATTAATTAGAGAAATAAAAGTACTTCAAAAGTAACATAAGTTTTTTTTTGTTGGGAAATTCAATATTTTTTATATTTGTGTCAAAATATTAAACGTCAAAGGAAAATATATGAAAATATAACTGTATTTTTAAGGCCCGAACTCGTAGATTATTATGGAATAATTTTATATCAAACAATTGAAAATTTAATTAAGTAGAGAAATTAGGTTATTTGTAGTTAATATGAGGAGATAATTTATTCATTCCTATATTATGAACATACGGGTTTTAATTTGGAAACTTTAATAATCAAGATTTTTGTATCATTAAAATAATTACAAAATATGGATATTTTTTCAAATTAATTATT
>Ga0123341_1002775_pt1 | contig 14654 bp, 8 predicted proteins | sample Turbeapinknodule_FD_89959 | JGI IMG/M metagenome (GOLD analysis project Ga0123341, IMG submission 89959) | Root nodule microbial communities of legume samples collected from Mexico - Turtle bean Mexico pink nodule | ecosystem: Host-associated > Plants > Roots > Nodule | place: Mexico: Nepantla... | reverse complement strand
GTTAAGACACTGAAAAATATGGAAAAAAAAATCTATATAATAAAATCATTAATTTTTTGTTTATAAGAAAATTCTTTAGTTTTTATATTTTAAATTTTTTTATGAGTTTTAGAAATGTTATTTTAAAATAAAATAATAGATGTAAGTGTCACTTTATTAAATATATAAGAAAAACAAATGTCATTAGTTCAAAACATAAAAAAAAACTATCCATATTAAAATTAGAAAATGTGTAAATCATTTTATTAAAAATATAATTGAGATGTGCAATTATTTTAAAATTAGAGAAGGTGAGAATATATTTAGAATGACCGTTGAGGATGTAATGCAATTTCTTCTTTTATTATTGGTCAGAAATCAACCCTCATCTCTAACTCAGTATGAGAGATTATTCAATCTGTTTGTATGTAGCTAAGGTTATTATCATTGACTAGAGAAATTTTCAGCCTCTGAAGTTGTCATTTATTGCTCAGATGTTCAACTTGATGAATTCTTCAGGAATCATTTCCACAGGGCATTCAAACCAAATAATTAAAACTCATCTTTGACTATAAATTCTTTCAGAACTAAAAGTATTGAGCAAACATGATTATCCATTGATAGATCCAAGACCAAGTAGGCTGAATAAATAGCGCAGGACAATCAGAACAAAAGTATTGAATTCCTTCTTCACCTAATAGCAAGAGCAGAATAGAAAAATTCAGGTGCTAGCCCATGGAAACTTTAATTGAGGGGTTAAGCAACCAAATTCAGAATAGGAAGAACAATCACCTCCTCTGAATGCTGGTTCTACTTTCGAGATTTTCTTGTAACAAATTCCAAGCCTTCCTGACCTCATCCAGCTGATCATTTGGTATGCTTGTGTAAGCATCCAGTTTCTCAATCCATTCTTCCCAGGGAGATCCTGATGGGTCCAAAAATTTTGAAACTTGAGGTAGCATAACTGATGTGTAAAAGCCATCCACTGCCTTGTTAATTTCTTCTGATTCCACCATTGCCTGCATTTCAGGCCTTGTCACATTTCCTGGCCTTGTTCTTATTGAGAATCGGTTTCCCCTTAATATTAGAACTTCTGAAGGTGCAAGGGGTAGTATAATTCTTGAGAACCTTGCCAGTGATAGCTTTATAATATCTTTTGGCAGTACCTTGCGTTTAACTGCCACTGCTGTCCCAACCATTTTTCTTATCTGGTTAGAGTATAAAAGGTCAAATCACAAAGGTTATAAAAACAAGGAAGCAGAATACATCAACAATTTAATTCAATACATGGAAACAAAATGACAGTGGATGCCATAATCTCATTTAAGGTTTGACAAGAAAATAGAGGTTAGTTTGTCAATCATGATCCTTACTGAATAACCAGGTATTGCAATAGTATATGTAACTTCATCATTTGTCAGAATATCAACTTTCATATTAAGTAATCAAATAGCAACTAGGAAATAAATTCAACTTCATTAAATACTGTGGGTATAAATTGCTTAGATCAAAGGGGGCTAAGTTATCCAGAATTTTCATAAATCAATACAAGTAAAGCATAAAAAGTTTACAACAAAAATTCATACTAGTGTCTATGCATGTGAACCTTAACCCTGGGGTATTCTCTAAGAATAAAAAAATCAAAGAGGAATAATATGGGGCAAAAATAAGAAATACCTGATGCAACATGAAGGACTCTCCCTGTATGGATATCTCTATGTAATTATATCCCAGTGATGTTTCCAGCTTTCCACAAGAGCACTGAAAAACTTTTCTGAAATGGGAAGCACTTAATCTGTCTGCTTCATCAGGTTCATATAACCATCTAGCACGAGCAACCAATCTAGAGTCTTGGCCAGGCAATCTATTTCCATTCTTATTGCTAGAGCCAACAACAGGTTTACCAAAATTATGAGTTTCTGAACACTTCTGGCTTCGGCACTCTATATTTTCTGTAAATGCCTCGTCAATTTCAAAATTTTCTTCCTCATCACTGTACTCACATTCAGACTCATATGGTGGCAACCTCTCTACACTCTTTGATGACAATTGCTTATTAGGAAAATGTTTCCTGTACTTAGCCCTAGCCGTATAGTTATGGAAAGGATGTTCCCCCTATGAAAGACAATTATAGATAGTAACACTAATATCAGAGAAACAACATAAAATATCAGAAAGCCTGATCCTAATATAGTCAAAAATCTAAAATTTCTAGCACACTTTCAGGAAACACAGCCATCTGGCATCCATGTCCCAACTAAAAAACCATCTAGTTAAACTGATAACAGAAAGAGGAAGAACTAGTGAATGTCTTGTTTATGTTACGCTTTTAAACTAACTGCTGGGTCCATACAAAATGTTGGGTAAGGAAGGAGACAATAATGTGATATATTAATACATGTATGAACCATCAGAAATTAACTAATAACAGGGGAAAAAAATATTCATTACTACTCTCATTGTTTCTTTTCAATTCACAGACTTTTGAAAGATTTTTGTTTCAGTTTAACTGTCATTTTTAAAATTTATCACAATAATAATTACTTTGTTGTCATCTGTACTCTTTGACTCTTCACCTAATCTTTTGCATATATGTATTTATTGTGATGTAAAAACGAAAAGGGTAAAATAGAAAATCTTATAAATACCTTGTTAAGATCAAGAACATTGTTTACAATTCATGGTTTGTCGAAAATAAACTTAAACTACACTTAAAAAGAAACAGACGGAGTAGCATTAGTAATTAAGAACCAAAATAAATGGAGGTTTTTCTTGTAACAGATAAGGGAGGGAAAGTGAGACTAGAATACCACACCTCAAATACATTGAGAATATCATGGAACTCTGATATGTGGTAATCAATTTCATCATTGCTGGAATCGCTTTGAATACCAATAATTTCAGCAGGAAGAAGGTAGGAGTACTTTCGCCAAGCACATTCCTTCCTGGGATCAAAGCTCCTAGGTCCAAGACATAAATCAAATAATTAGAGAAAGGGACCACCAAAGAGCAGCCGGACCTCACAAGTCTATCATTAAAAATTGAAATATGATATGCAGTACATTATCATTATATAAAATGTTCACAACAGATTTCAGTTCAGAGATTACTCCATATTATGAATACTGAAAAATGATATCCATTCCAAGCCTTACCTTTGTGAGGGCAAAATGCTTAAAACTTTGATATCAAAGGGAAGATAAGAGTTAACATAATTTGCAAGGCCAAAGCCATAAGGGTCTCCATTCCAAGCATTCTCCGGGATTTCCATTTTAAAGGATACGATTGTTGCAAGAGAGTGAACCTAATACATAGACAGCATCAAATAGAAAAATCAGACTACATATGCACCAAAATCAGAATAGTACACAATACAAATCAAAACGACAGTTCACAAATTACTCCTTTGTCAGTCCGGCTGCTTCTAGCCCATTTAATCTTCTGCAGATCCCCAAAATTACTTTCACGAATGCCACCAGCCTTGAATACGGCAGTTTCTAGTTCTTTCTCAATAGCTTCATTTTTTTTAAATCACAACACTTTAGAAACGGTCGACCCAACTATCTAGGTCGATTGAACCACACATGTACTCTACAAATTTACAATATACAGCCAATACAGATAAGAGAAATGCTAATAACACACTCTTTAACTTACTCTCTAAATCGTCTCCTTTATTATCAGCTAAAATTTATTGAAAATCACAAAATTGTATGATTTCACTCTTTCTTCATGATTTTGTAGTATGTTATTGTTAGTACTCCTGGAACACACAGTACTTCCTAGTCACTAATGCGTTGACACCAAACACGAAGAGTAAAAGATTTAAAAGTAACAAGTTTTTACTAAATTTTCATGAATCCTTCAAATTAAAAAACAAACTACTTTTTAAATAAAATTCATTCCTCCCCCTCCCTAGGTAGAGCATTTCTACAAACATCTTAGACTCAAAAAAAAAAAGTCTTGTTCTTTCTCTTCTCAACCCCATATGCATAGAGCAATAAGGACAAGCAAAAAGAAGCATACTGGAGAGAAAATGTTCATCGTGCTGCATTTGGAGACCTGAATGAAGAGTGAAAAACAAACAAGCAAACAAGAAATTAGACACGAGACGAAAAAGGGCATCGTAGTACGAGAATATTGGTGCTTTAAACAAAGATAGGAACAACAGGGTATGCTAGGAAATTGGACCTCGGTAATTGGTGCCAACATATGCAACGCGCATTACAACTTTTTTCTTTCGTGAAGGTTGCCATGACTGTGAAGAAGTAGAACAACAGCAATGGAATCGTGTCCTTCTCTTATTCTTCCCAAAAGCGGGTGCTACTGTAAAGGGAGCTTTCCTGAGCAAAGGAAACAATGGCACCCGCAAACACCAACTAGCCATTTTCGCACTCCACACCTCAGAGTACATTATGAACACTACTCCAACAACGTTGTTAATATATTTTTGAAAATATTATACTCTTAGTATCTTAGCAAAAAAGTTCATATTTGGCTATGTTTTATTTAAATAATTGTGTTGTAGTTCTCAACCAAAAGTTCAGATCATGATTTAAAAGATCCTATTATACTTTATAATAACAAGAAAATATCAATTGCAATCACTTGAAGAATTGGATTAAACTTGATACACTTGTTCATATGCTCACTTATGTTCGCAATTAAACTTTGGAATAAAACTTTGGATAAGTAATCTCTAGTTATAGAAAAAAAATTAGAAATGGGAAGAAGATATTATTCACGTTCTTTCCTAGAATCTAATAATCATTTATTCAAATAAACCTTGTGTGGAATATTCCACTTTGAAATAAATCACTAAAGTCATTTTTATCTTTGAGTGAAACTTAGAGTTACTCAAAAATGCAAACTTATCCGAAATTATGTACATCATCAAACTTGTTGATTGTGGTTTAAAGTTTCATTCTCTCAACTAAATATAATATTTGAAAGTGTTAAAGAACACTTTTTAACACCAGAAATATATTGCACTGAATTAGTAGAAATTTGTAAAAGTATTAGAAAAGATTGAGTCTTGTACCTTATTTAATGGTTGAGTCTTGTCTAAATATACGCACGCAAATGCGAGGGTACCCAAAAACTTTAGAATAACTGTTGATGTGCCACGTGTAGGTGTAGGATTTAGCTTGTTCATAAGATTGATTATAAACGAGGAATAGCCCAACCCAACCCAATAACGACGTTATCTACAAATCTACCCTTCTTTCTATCTTCTCTTCTTCTCCCTCTTTTTCGTTAAACCCTATAATCACCACTGCACTCCACTCTCCCCTCTTCTTCTTACGACGTCGTTTAAGAGGGAAAAACCATGAACCTCTCCACCCTCACCTCTTCCCACACCCAACGCCCTCTTCTCTTGCCCTCTCCCTTCCACTCCAGACGACGTCGTTTCAGAGTCTCCCTTCCTCGCTGTTCCTCCGACACTGCCTCCTCTCCTCCTTCGGCGCCGCCACCGCAGCAGCACCGACCGCCTAAGGACCTCAAGGGAATCGAGGTCCTCGTCGACAAGCTCTCGCCGCCCGCCAGACTCGCCGCCTCCGCCATCGTCGTCGCTGGCGCTGTGGCTGCCGGCTATGGCCTCGGCTCCCGCTTCGGCGGTAATCGCTATGCCGCGCTCGGTGGAGCTGTCGCTCTCGGAGCAGCTGGAGGCGCTGCGGCGTACGCTCTCAACGCGTCGGCTCCGCAAGTCGCCGCCGTGAATTTGCACAACTACGTCGCCGCGTTCGACGACCCTTCGAAGTTGAAGAAGGAGGAGATTGATGCCATTGCATCGAAGTTAGCTTCCGTTTCTAATAATGACCGTTCGTTTTTTGTATGGTAATTTTGTTCCTGCTAGAGTGGTTGATTTCGTATTGGTTAATTTTCCAGGTATGGTGTGAGCAAGCAAGACGAGGCATTCAAAGCTGAGATTTGTGATATATATTCTGAGTGAGTGACAAATTAGTGTTGTTGCTATCATTTAAGTTGAAATTTATGATATATTCTGTAGGTATACAAATTATTATTATTGTCATTATTAATGAGTTATATTTGTTAACGTGTAGGAGTATTGAGTTATATGATATTTGGCTGTTTAATTTTTTTTCACTGAATGATTAATTTGTTTATAACGTGTTGTTCAGGTTTGTCTTTTCTGTGTTTCCTCCTGTTGGTGAGGAACTTAAAGGTGACGAGGTTGATAGGATTGTTGCCTTCAAAAATTCTCTGGGAATTGATGACCCGGATGCTGCTGCTATGCACGTGGAGGTATTTTTGTTTTTATTTTATGTGCATATGTGGAGATAGATGTGTGTTATTGTGAGAGTGGAAGCGGTCTGTGTCTTACTGGTTTGGTTCTTGTTGATTCCCTAGATTGGGAGGAAAATTTTCAGGCAAAGGCTGGAAGTTGGAGATCGTGAAGCTGATGCTGAGCAACGCCGGGTAAGTTTGTTGTGTTGTAATGTTATCTTAAAGGGTTGGTGGCAATACCATTTAGATGAATAGTGGATACTTGGAGCTTGACCATTGTTGGAGTCTTCAGTGCAGGCATTTCAAAAGTTGATATATGTTTCAAATCTTGTATTTGGAGATGCATCGTCTTTCCTTCTACCTTGGAAGCGTGTGTTCAAGGTCACTGATTCCCAGGTATTTGTTACTTATTTGGTAATGGTATGCTGGCTTGTGCTATGTGATATTATTATGCAATTGTAATAAGATTTGAAGCATAGGCTCATAATTGTCTTTGGGCATTCGCTTAATAGGCAGGAGGAACTAATTTGCTGCATAAAATGCTTTTGCCATTTTTGTAAACAGTGGCACGCTGGCATGAATGTGGTCACATTTCTCAATAATTTTTATCTGTCCTCATTGTCATTATTTCAATTGCAGTGTTTTTTGTTATTTTTCATTTGACTATAATCTATTTACCAGATTGAAGTTGCTGTACGTGACAATGCACAGCGTTTGTATGCTTCCAAGCTGAAATCAGTTGGCAGAGGTAAATGTGTAGTCAGTATTCCTCTTGGTCTTTGCTTTCTATTACTGTAACAAAGTTGATCAACTATCTGAAGTCACAATTTTATGCTTTAAAATTTTGTTTATTAATGCAAGAAGATAGTCTGGCACACTTTTACTATCTGTAATATGTATAGTAGTGGAGAAATGACTGTGAATGTTACCCCCTTTTTGTGGTTTTGCATGCACTTCTTATTAAATTATGCTTTAAACTTTGTTTGTATTTATCTGCTATACTGGATTTTATTCTTTAATTCTCTAGAATTACTGCAATCCAAATTAATGAATTCTTTCTATAGCAAATTTTATAAGTTTTAAATCAGGTTTTCTTCGAAAGTACTAACCAATAATTTCTTGCCAGATATTGATGCAGAACAACTTGTTGCACTGAGAGAAGCACAGCTTTTATGTCGCCTCTCTGATGAGGTTCATTTTCATTATTTCTTCTTTCATAAGTCATAGATAATTTTCAACTTCTATGTCCCTTCGTCTCACTATCAAATAGTTCCTAGGTATAGTATAATCTTTTTATTAATTAAGGGAAATTTTTCATTGAAGCTTGCTGAGAACTTGTTTAGAGCGCACGCAAGGAAATTGGTTGAGGAAAACATTTCAGTGGCAATTGGCATACTTAAATCTCGCACCAGAGCAGGGTAAGATTCATGATTCTTCTGCCTCAAAATATTATTGTTCGAGGGATTAGTTCAGTGCCAGTTTTCATTAATTGCTGAACCAATGATGGTTCCACATTAAAATTTTAAATCTGGACATCTTTTTCTTACTTTTTTTTCATTAGAGTTACTATTCATTTTTTAATTTTTACAAATGATGCAAAAATAGGATTTTCCATATCTGATCATTACTTTTTCAGTCCTGGAGTTAGCCAAGCAATTGCGGAGCTTGATGGGGTATTGGAATTTAATAATTCACTTATCTCATTTAAGAATCATCCAAATGTGGATCGCTTTGCCCGTGGTGTTGGTCCAGTTTCTTTAGTTGGTAAGCGATGTGATTATTAGGTGTCTATGTTCTTTGCTCTTTTTAATCTAATTCTTGATGTTTACCAATTCATTTTTGGCATAGGCGGTGAGTATGATGGTGACAGAAAGATAGAAGACTTGAAACTCCTATACAGGGCTTATGTTTCAGATGCTTTGTCTGGTGGTCGCCTGGAAGATAGTAAGGTAAATGACCATGACAATTGGATATTAAGTGTGAACTTGTTAGCATGTCTTCTCTCAATACACTAGTTTATTTTGAAGTGGAGTAGTGTTTTCCAGATTTATGTTCTGACATCAGATTGAGTAAGTTATTTTCTAAATAACGGGAATATTCAGTGGCTAGTTGGACAAAGTAAATGGTACTATAGTATATCATGTTTGATGTATTGATTATCTATACTTATGGTCTTCCACACTCCCATTGGTTTAATAGATATTGAAGCCTAGCAGTTTAGCTTTAATGGTCATTCGTAACTGTCTCGCATGTTTGATCTTTCTTTTTGGTGTAGTACCAAAGCATGATTGAACAGGTTGTTCAGTGCATGCTGCCATATCCATATTGTTCAGTGCATGCTTATTTTAAATATTTCAGCTACAACAGTATTTATTTTCCGTACAAGGTATCTGTTTAATGGTTCAAGCCTACTGGATTTTCTCTTAATGGAGCATTTAGCATTATAAAACAATGTCCTGGATCCTTGCTTAACACTTAACAACTTAAAGATTTTTTAAGTCAGGTGGTTTTTTTTTTTTACTGTTATGTACAAGCTTAAGATTCCCCTTTGAAATAGACATGTTCTCTAATCTTCCTTTCATGAGTAAAATTCAGATGAACAAAGACGCAACAATGTTGAAAACCATGATATCTGTCTATAAAGAGTTGTTATTGATACAAGATATGAAACTTGACCTTGACAACACTGTTTCTTTGATATAAAAAATTATATTTTGAATATATTGTTATTTGTTTCAGCTTGCTGCACTAAATCAGTTAAGAAATATATTTGGACTGGGTAAACGTGAAGCAGAAGCCATTTCACTTGATATTACATCGAAGGTATATCGCAAACAACTTTCACAGGCTGCTGCCGATGGTGAATTAGATATGGCAGATAGCAAAGCAGCCTTCCTTCAAAATCTATGTGATCAACTTCATTTTGATCCACAAAAGGCCAGTGAACTTCATGAAGGTAAAACTCATCATGTTTGCAGTTATTTGGAAGTTGATTATATTCGAGGCCTGGATTATTGAACACTTAATTTATATTTATGTGCAATTCTTAAATCTTAAGATTGTAAACTTGCAATGTAATATTCAATTCTGTTTCTGCTTTCTCAGTTAAGGTGGTTATCATTTTACATGATGTGTCTGTCGTTTTTTTTTAATATTATATATTTATTTGATTATAACAAAATCTAATGATAGTTTGTTATTCTTAAGAAATTTATCGGCAAAAGCTTCAGAAATGTGTAGCTGATGGGGAGCTCAGTGAGGAGGACGTTGCTTCATTGTTGAGGTTGCGTGTAATGCTCTGCATACCTCAACAGACTGTTGAAGCAGTGCATTCAGATATCTGCGGCAGTATGTTTGAAAAGGTAGTTGATGTTTCTTTTTACCTATCTAATTTCTTTTTCCCTCAGGTGTCAACTTAGTGAAATTACATATTTCCTGCTATGCAGAAGTAGGATTCATCAATGAATTATAACAGACTGAGAATACTATCTAATCTTGTTCATGGTACTGTCAACAATAGTTGACATGTCAAGTGGGGTGGTTAGCTGTCCTGGATAGTGGCTTGGTCCGACCTAAAAAAGCTATAGCAGGATATCCACTAATTTTGGATTTTTTATATGGTTATGATAAATATTACTTCAAAATTAATGATATTCATAACTACTGGAAACATAGGTGCCCTGAACAAAACAATCACCTAAATGCCAACAAGTTAAATACTAGTTTTGTAGATAGGAATCATCAATCATCTTCTAAATCCACAACCTTTTTAAAATTTTCACTACTATTACAGTTGTAGATTTCCTTTTTAAAACGAAGTGCCATTACCGCTGCTGTTCAGCCAGCTATTTGGTCTGCTACAGCTGCTACACTAATTGCTCTGCTGTGACAGTCCCTGTAGTTGGTAGGGCTTCTTTGAACCCTGCCATGCCTCTAAAAGCATAATATTTAAAACCCTGGTTGTAGGAGGCATGTAAGAGATTCATTCAGGATACTCTAACTGCTCTGCTGTGACAGTCCCTGTAGTTGGTAGGGCTTTTTTGAACCCTGCCATGCCTCTAAAAGCATAATATTTAAAACCCTGGTTGTAGGAGGCATGTAAGAGATTCATTCAGGATATACTCGGTAAGGAAGAAAAAGAAAGAGAGAATGGAAGAAAAAGAAAGAGATAGATGAGAAATGGGTAAAAATAGAGGTTGTTTGGTTAAAAAGAAATAGGTGGGAATTGAATGGAAATAATTTTTTTTTGTGGATATTGTTTAATTTATGATTTTTTAATATTATTTTATTTATTTATTATTAAGAATTATTATTATAATTTTTACTATTTATTATTATTATCATTATTGTTGTTGTTGTTATTATTCGTCAAGAAAGATTTGTTTATTATGATCGGGGATTTATTTAACAGTCAAAGAAAAGGTTATTATTATGGCAGCTGCTGCACCTGCACTAGTAGCGAAAATAGAAAACACATAATCAATTAAATGTTGCAGAATTGGTTTAGGTGCAGTGATAAAAATGACTTTCCGGTCAAATCTCTCTATGCTGTAAAGAAACTCTTTAATATGGGTCCCATTTACTTATATTTCCTTCCTTTTCCACCCTTCTAAACAATCTATTTCCACTCTTTTCTTTTCTCTCTTTCTTTCTTTCCTTTGTACCAACCAAAATTTATCGTTTGAGGATGTGTTTTCACCTTGGAGGGTCGTTCTATTATGGCATGATAAGTTACAACTGTTACATTTTAGTGTGGTGATAAACCTTGTAGCTTACATGAAATATACACTGTTGTTACTTAGGCTGTCTATTCAATTTGTAGACCTGTATCTACTTACTATTAATCTGTTTTTTGGTTGGATTATCTTAATCAAACTTGTACAAGTCTAAATTATCTAGTTAATGACGTTGATGTGAAGAAAAAGTTTTGTTCTTTTCATGTTGCTTTAGCATGACATGTTTCAGTCTCTGCCAGAATGTTCTAAAGTTTTTTGAGTTATTTCTAATGCATATTTCTTTGATAGGTTGTCAAGGAGGCAATTGCATCAGGTGTTGATGGATATGATGCTGAAATCCAGAAAGCAGTAAGAAAAGCTGCACATGGCTTACGACTTACAAGGGAAGTTGCTATGTCTATTGCAAGCAAAGCTGTGAGTATCAAGTTACCAAGAAACCCAATACTCTTCTATCAAGATTTGAGTAGGCTTAAATTTTACTCTGGTGTTTTTTGGCATTATAGGTAAGGAAAATATTTATTAATTACATAAAACGGGCACGAGGAGCTGGAAATCGTACAGAGTCTGCAAAAGAGCTAAAGAAGATGATAGCTTTCAACACCTTAGTTGTAACTAAGTTGGTTGAGGACATTAAAGGGGAGCCAAGTGAGATTTCAACTGAAGAACCTGTGAAAGAGGAGGACATTACACAAAGTGAGGATGACGAAGAATGGGAGTCACTTCAGACACTCAAGAAAATAAGACCGAATGAAGATCTTATGGAAAAGTTGGGCAAACCTGGCCAGACAGAAATTACTCTTAAAGATGATCTTCCTGAAAGGGATAGGACTGATCTTTACAAGACATACTTACTTTTCTGTCTAACTGGTGAAGTGACAAGGGTTCCATTTGGTGCTCAGATCACTACAAAGAAAGATGATTCTGAGTATCTTCTTCTAAATCAGCTTGGTGGGATCCTGGGATTGAGTGGTAATGAAATAGTGGAAGTGCACAGGGGTCTAGCTGAGCAAGCTTTTAGGCAACAAGCTGAGGTAATTTTAGCAGATGGACAGTTGACGAAGGCCAGGGTGGAGCAGCTTAATAACCTACAGAAGCAAGTAGGCTTACCTCAAGAATATGCTCAGAAAATAATCAAGACTATCACCACTACAAAAATGGCAGCTGCCATTGAAACTGCTGTAACTCAAGGGAGGCTCAATATAAAGCAGATAAGGGAACTTAAGGAAGCCGGTGTTGATTTAGACAGTATGGTATCTCAGAACTTGAGAGAGATCCTCTTCAAAAAAACTGTTGATGATATTTTCTCATCTGGTACTGGAGAGTTTGATGACGAGGAGGTATTTGAAAAAATCCCATCAGATCTCAACATTAACAAAGCGAAAGCAAGAGGGGTTGTTAAAGAGCTCGCAAAAAGTAGACTGTCCAACTCGCTCGTTCAGGCAGTGTCTCTACTGAGACAGAGAAATCGCGAGGGCGCGGTAAGTAATACTCAAAGCTTCATGTTTGATTATCTAAATTCACGTTGGAATGTGAGGGTAACAAGATTTTAGGTAGATGTTTACATCTTTACGTTTCACAATAAGAAATTTATTGTGTCTAAATCGGTATGACTTGAACAATTTTTAGTAGTTTTTTGGCACTTGTAGAAAATTTCATACTAAATTTTATTAATACTTTATTTCAGAATAAAATTTAATAAATTTTAACCAAAATGAATTTGAAAAAACAACTTGATTCAAAATCAATTTTGCTAATGTTGATTTAAACAGATTTTTAGGTTGGTTGTCATGAATAACCAGGTGTGATTGCTTCTTGCCTTTTGTGCAGATTTCTTCACTCAATGACTTGCTGGCTTGTGACAAAGCAATACCCTCACAGCCAGTTTCATGGGAAGTGCCAGAAGAGCTTGCTGATCTATATACCTTATACTTGAATAGTGATCCGGCTCCTGAGAATCTGTCTCGCTTGCAGTATCTGTTGGGTATAAATGATTCAACAGCTGCTGCTCTTGGGGAGATGGGAGATAGATTGCTCAATTCTACTGCGGAGGAAGAGAACTTTGTTTTCTAGTCTTCTCATCAAATGTTTTGTCATTAGGCATACATACTGGAGAGACCGCAAGTGCTCTTCATTTTGCCATTTTTTTTATCGGTAGCAGAAACAAAATATCACGATGTAGAAATCTTTGGATTAGAGATGAGTGCAGTGCAGTGTTGAAATATTAGATGATATTTTTGAGACAGTTGACTTTATTAGCTGTTATTTTGTATGAATGAAAATAAGTTGTCATAATCGGGCGTGGACAAGTTTTTTCACGGAAGTTGTGAGCTAGTAGTGGTTGTTTTCAAGTTTATGACTCTGCTTAACTCTAGGGCTTTTGCTTCCTGTGCACCTCAATTGGGTAAAATTGATTGAATTGTCTTGTGAGTTTTTACATTTTTCTGTCTTCTTTTCCACTCTACTTTGTTGTTGTGTTTGTTGTTACACTACACTGTTGTTACTGTTATTGCTACCTCAAGCTCGTTCTGGAAAGCTTATTTTAAATTCTATGCGTTCTGAAAAATTTAATTTGGAATCTTAGTTTGAAAGTTGTGATGGAAATTTTGTTTTGAAATTCTTATTCCAGAAATTCTGAAAAGTGTGTTATGGAATCCTGAAGTCACTTTAAAGAAAGATAAAATAGTCATCTTAAAAATACTTCACTTCCTGGTAGTATAAAGTCATTGTATGGCATAAAAGGTTAACATAGTTCTAATGAATGTGTATTCACCGTGCAACTTAAATGAAAAGCAAGGAGATTTTAGACAATCAAATACTTGTAAGTTATGGTGCATCATAAGAGATTTTTATAGTTATATATAATTTTAAGAGTTAAATATGTTATTTATTTCACTACTTACATGCAAAATTGATTTTCGTGAGTTCTTATCAAATTTTTATCAAATTTTTTTATATGACAAATGAATTTTTAATGTGAATTAAGATGTTAAAATATTTCACGTTGATATAAATATTATAATACAGTTTATGTTGAAGATTCGTTTGTTAGATAACAAACACTTTTAAGTACCTATTTCAATCATTTTCTTACTATAAACACTATAGAAATCTAAAATTTGGATTAGTAAAAAAAAAATCAATTTCACAGTATATACATTTCCTAATTTTAATTTTATCATTAATATAAATATATATATAGTCATTCCCTGTCAGAACTATCCTCCATTTTGTCATATATCTATACCCCTAATAGCATACAATTCTATTATTAAATAGTCAAACTGAACCTTATCCAAAGTTAACAAGAGTTTGTTTTTGCTTTGAGTGAGATTTTTGTAAGTGCATGCATAGGAATTTGAAACTGATGCATGATTTGAAATAAGGATTAGTGGTTGTTAGCATAATGGAATAAAAAGTACTGGGGTAGGTATTATTGCATATACCCAAATTCTAATGAAAATGTAACATTCAGCATGCACACAAAGTAACTATCCTAAACAGTCAAATATATGCTTATGCCACTCATTAGTTTTTTTTTCCCATATAAAATTCTTCATAAATATTTTTAAAAATTATAAATGGTAACCGATTTCTCTATTAATAAAAGTTAGTCAAGTAAATTGAATGATATGATTAAATTAAAATATAAAAATGAATGACAAATTTTATTTCTTTAAGTCAATTTTATAT
>Ga0123341_1002774_pt1 | contig 14659 bp, 9 predicted proteins | sample Turbeapinknodule_FD_89959 | JGI IMG/M metagenome (GOLD analysis project Ga0123341, IMG submission 89959) | Root nodule microbial communities of legume samples collected from Mexico - Turtle bean Mexico pink nodule | ecosystem: Host-associated > Plants > Roots > Nodule | place: Mexico: Nepantla... | reverse complement strand
GATTAAAATAGAGCTGAATTAAATTTAATTTTAAGTTTAAATTATCTTTAGTTCAAAATTGTTTTAAAATTTATTTCGGTTTTACTTATAATATAATTTCTCTTTTTAATTATGTTTTCTATTTCATTTATACAGTTGAAACCTGAAACCTTCTGTTTGGAATCAAGTTGAACTCTTTTTGAATCAGTAATATATGTCTGTAAGAGAGTGGTTTAGATTTAAGAGTTGACATTTAATTTTGAAAATCTCATAAATTTTGCGATAAAACTGAAAATTTATTTTGTAAACAAGATTTTTTTTTTTAGCTTTCAAAACCCACAATTTGAAACTGTATTACACAAAAGGTAATTGATTCAAGATTCTCAGGTTTTAACTTTTTTAATAATACTTAAGACACGCGTTGAGATAATTTTTTTTAACAGTTTTAAGTGAAGAAAAATAAAATATATTTTTTAGAAAAATAATATAAAAGATTACAATTTAAATTATACATTGAATATTTATATTAATAGATTTTATCCACTTTCTTAATTGGACTCGAGTTTATGTTTATAAATTATTGTTATTTTGACTTCTAAATAATATAAAGACTTTTTAGGATAACGGTATCAAATTTTCATGATGAGGATAAACTTGAGATTACTTGGTGGGGGAGAGACAAACTTCAAATACTCTAATTTTAATTTACATAAATTTTATTATTTGTTCTATTTTTTCATATTTTTTATTTTCATTATCTAACTGATTTCCAAGTTGGAATTAAATTGCAGGAGTTTATGAATTAATTTTGTTTAAAAAGATAAAGAAAATAAGAAAGTTGAAATATTTTTGAATTGCGGTTAAAATTAGCGATAAGATAAAGAATAGCAATTAATTGGGTTTCGAAAGTTATACGTGTTGGTGAGATTACACGGCACGGTGTAGTTATGGAGAGTACTACTAATACTAAACTAATATTGGCACATACTTTCACGTTAAACTTTTCTACTATTTTCATATCACAAAATTGTCTCCTTCTGAAATCGACGATGCAAAGAGTTGTTTCAGATTGATTCATTTGTACCAAAAACGTGGAGACCCTTTAACCGAGTAGAACGCTTCCACAGTTAGACCCTATTCTCTCGCTCTTATATCTATCACACACACACAATAAACAAAGAGAAACAACACCAATTACAAACTCTTCTTCTTCTTCTTCTTCTTTTCTTCTGTCACCAGCAACAACCATTCATGGACCCTTATGGCTATTTTATGTGATTGTGACTGTTTCAGACACCAAACATCACTTGGTTCCAACTCTGATTGATTGGAATGCTGTTGTTACAATGGTTGAGAGAACCGTGCCTGGCTCTGCCATCAAGGTTGTTTCAAAGAAGACCTTGTGTTTTTTCTTTGCAATGACAACGTTGTTGTTCATGTTGTCGTGGTTGTTTGTTCTGCGTTCCACGCGCCCGGATGCCACGTCTAACTCCAGCCTTTTCTCTTCCTCCAACGACGCATATTCTGATCCAGTGCAGCAAGAAAATGAAGAAGTAGAAACTTCGTTTGGTAATAGAGCAATACTCGGTGACAGTATACAAGCAGCAGCAGCAGCAACGACGACAGCAACACATGATGGGGCACAACAACAATTACAACAATACGTGCCGGAAGAACAAGATGTGAAATGCAAACCAAGTATGCTGAGAGTTTTCATGTATGATTTGCCTCCTGAGTTCCATTTTGGACTATTGGATTGGAAGCCTCAAGAGAATGCTAACGGTGTTTGGCCTGATATCAAAGCTGTATCACCCCATTACCCTGGAGGGTTGAATTTGCAGCATAGTATAGAGTATTGGCTAACTATGGATCTTCTTGCTTCAGAACTACCTGAAGCTGAAGCACCATCTAAAGCAAAGAGTGTGATGAGAGTTAGAAACTCTAGTGAAGCGGATGTAATATTTGTGCCATTTTTTTCCTCTCTTTGTTATAATCGGTTTTCTAAAACTGGCCCACATGAGAAGAGAAGCAGGAACAAGGTGCTGCAGGAAAAGTTGGTGAATTATGTTACAGCACAAGAGGAATGGAAGAGGTCAGGGGGGAAGGACCATGTCATCTTGGCTCACCATCCAAATAGTATGTTAGATGCAAGAACTAAGTTGTGGCCAGGAACTTTCATACTCTCAGATTTTGGGAGGTATCCTCCCAATGTAGCCAATGTTGAGAAAGATGTGATTGCACCTTACAAACATGTGGTTGGATCCTATGATAATGATCAATCCAGTTTTGATAGCCGTCCAATATTGCTGTACTTCCAAGGAGCTATATACAGAAAAGATGTATGTTTCTTTCACTCTCTGATGTCTTGGTTTTTTAGTTTGTTGAATCTTTCCTTTCTGTCTTTTCATCATAATTTTGTATCAGACCAACAAGTTGTTGAATCTCTTTCCTTTCATTCTTCATTTTTGTTTGATGCAATATCAATATTCAGCACAACTAATTCTTTGTTTGGAAAAACTGTGTTTTAATTGGTCAGCTTTGTTACATAATTGTACACAACTACTAGATGTTGGCACTTTAAAGGGGGTAAATGCAGAGGCTAGAGTTGTGTTTTATTGACAAAACTAGAACTTTGAATAGTTTGTCTTGTAAACCCACCTCCATCCTCTGCATAATGAATACATAATGCAGTTAACAAAATTATTTCCTGGATTTATCTGGAATAATTTTTATTACTCTGCTAATGTTTAATGTTTAGGTATTTCTGTTCTAAAATGCTCCTCAGATTGCATCACATACACAAGGGCTAAAGTATTCTTAACTTATTTTTATTTTCTATAAATAAAATCAATATCTCATAGCTGCAGATGAAATTAATGAAATGATCTCATATTTTCAGCTTATGCTGAGAACCACAGGTTCTCTTTTGAAACTTCACACCTATAAGTTGTTGTGTCATAATATCTCTCATAATGTTTACTTGGTGAACATTCATTTATGGATGCAGTTGGTATCAGTCATGTTAAGAAACACTTGACATTCTTAGTTGCCACATTACAAAACAATACTTCGTACATATGGTCTCGTATATAAGTTTTCTAACACCAGCATTAATGGACACAAATAGCTAACAATGTCCTCTAACATTATGGACATTATGAGCTAAAAGTAAAAACTGATATATTTATAAAAAAAATTGTATTCAAATCTATCTTGTAATTAAAATTTTGTGTTCCATTTTGATAATCCTTGTTAGACAGATAATTAGGTGAAACTCAAAATCTGATAGGAGATAAGTTTAAAGGTACTCGTGAAACCACATGAAACTTGTGTAGTTTCATTTTCTAAGCTTTTGAAATATTGTATGTAAATCGGTTGAGCTGAAGTTGAGCCTGTTTTGTTCTCATACTGATTCAGGGAGGTCATGTTCGGCATGAGCTATACTATCTTCTGAAAAGCGAAAAGGATGTGCATTTTTCATTTGGGAGTGTTCAAAAGGGTGGAGTGAAAAAAGCCACAGAAGGCATGCGTTCTTCCAAGTTCTGCCTGAACATAGCTGGAGACACCCCTTCATCAAACCGCTTGTTTGATGCCATAGCCAGTCACTGTGTCCCTGTGATCATCAGTGACGAAATCGAGCTGCCATACGAGGATGTCCTTGACTACTCTGAGTTCTGCATATTTGTGCGCACCAGAGACGCCCTGAAAAAGAGGTATCTGATAAACTTCATGAGGAGCATTGGGGAGGAAGAATGGACCAAGATGTGGAACAGGTTGAAAGAGGTTGAGAGTTTCTTTGAGTTTCAGTTCCCTTCCAAGGAGGGTGATGCTGTCCAAATGATTTGGCAGGCTGTGAAACGCAAGGTTCCTTTCATGAAGTTGAAAACTAACAGGTCTAGAAGGTTTTTCAGATCAATACCTGCAGCAGCTAAATACAAATAAATGCATGCTTCTTTGTTTGGATTGTGACCATAGATATCGTGGGAAATGACTTTAGGTTTGCCCTTTAGAAATGTTAGAATATGAACATCCCATAGTTATATTATATACGTTTGTAGAGATGATTTTTCTGTTCACAATGTATTGTAACCTTCTTACTTACCTGACTCATAGGAAAGAGGATTTAGCCAATTTGGTAACACTTCTTGGGGATGTACAATCAAACTGTGTTTGCTCTTGATTTCATGAACCTTTATCTTGCTGAGTCATCAACGTTTTAGTTCTACTTGTGAAGATTTTCTTAAAAGATTTTGTGTAAGAATCTTTGATCAAAACATATTATAGTGTATTTTAATTCTTAAAAGAAAAATACCTCTTAAGCAAATCAAAATCTAAACATAATCATTATTATTTTAGTAGAGTGGATAGCAAGTATTCCTATTCATTATTTTAATATGCATATATTTATTATTTATATAGGCTACTTTTATGCAATAAAAAATCATTCTATCGTCATTTACATTAATAAATAATAAAATGTTAAATTTTAATTCATATGTTAATTTTTTTTATTTAATATTTGTTAGTTAATTTGTTGTTTAGTGTAGATAATGGTTTTAGCAATTAGGAAATGGGTCCAAAAAGAGTTGAAACTTGCACACGTGCCAATAGATGATGGAAGAATAAAAATAACAAAACCCATCTTAAATCTTAAAGAAAGTGAGTGTGTCTAAGAATGAAAATGGCGCTATCTTCTTCATCACCGTGTTGGTGTTCTCCCCCTCCACCGCTTCCTCCTTTCGTCCAACCACACCGTTTTGTTACTGTCAAACCCTATACTCGTTCTCAACCACACCACACCCTCGCCGCCGCCCCGGCCACCAGACCTTCTACTCCGTTAGTGCACTCCACCAGACAAGGGTTTGACACCGTCAACATTGCCGAAGATGTCACTCAGGTTCCTTCCTACTTCCCTTCGCAATTTCAACACATTTTTTATTGCTGCTGTAACATTTTAATTTAACCATTTAGTTAATTACTTCATGTTTCTGCAATTTCTTCTGTTTTAGTTTTTAACGATTTTACGAATTTGTGCAGTTGATTGGAAATACGCCTATGGTTTACCTGAATAAAGTTACGGAGGGTTGTGTGGCTAACATTGCTGCCAAACTCGAGTCTATGCAACCTTGTCGCAGTGTTAAGGACAGGTAGTAGGTTACAACGATGCATACACACACATATACATATGTTCGCTGATGCTCTATTGACTTAAAAAAGGAGATGAGGTTCTTCTTAAGTATCTTAAGAGAACTTTTTTTAACTTGTGCCGTAAACTAATTTTAACTTATAAAAAAACTTATTTCATTTTTTTAAATTATTTTCCTCTCCTAGAGGGACTTCATTTGATTAGAAGTTTTCCACATTGCATGATTTTCACTTTGCAATTCCTTTTATGTATTAATATCTGTTATTATTCAAAATGTCAGAATTGGCTATAGTATGTTATCCAATGCTGAAGAGATTGGAACAATTTCTCCGGAGAAGGTAAATAATGAATATCTTTTGTGTACGGATCAATGTAATATTTGCTATTTTTAAACTTACTGTATTGTGATGTAATAGTTTGTTCAAATTCAAATCCAAGGCATTGAATCTTGAATTTTCTTTACGTTCCTAATCATGTATTCTCGCAGACCGTTTTGGTTGAACCAACTACGGGAAATACAGGACTTGGCATTGCTTTTGTTGCAGCAACAAAAGGGTACAAACTTATAGTCACAATGCCTGCTTCTGTTAACATTGAGAGGAGAATCCTTTTACGTGCATTTGGTGCAGAGGTTATTTTGACTGATGCTGAGAAGGGGTTAAAAGGGGCAGTTGACAAAGCTGAAGAAATTGTACGCAGAACGCCTGACGCTTACATGTTTCGACAGTTTGATAATATGACTAATACCAAGGTTAAGTGTTAATGCATCTGCTGTAAGACCTTCAACTTATTACTCTCTGTATTTTGAATTATTTAGTGCATTAGTGAAAATAGAAATTACAATATAAATTAAGTTGCGTGTTATTAAGATTTATATGCACAAATTACAGATACACTTCGAAACTACAGGGCCAGAGATATGGGAGGATACCCTGGGTAATGTTGATGTATTGGTTGCCGGGATTGGAACTGGTGGCACCATTACGGGCACCGGACGTTATCTGAAAATGATGAACCAAAATATAGAGGTTTGATTATTCATTTTATATGCGTTTACTTGTTATTTCAATTTGAATGATATATACTTATTGGTCCTGTGGTACTAACTCCCACTACTAAGTATATCATTTCCTGAATTCAAATCCCATAATCATCACTTCTTTTGTATTAAAAGAAATTTTATGTAGTTATTGAATTAGTCAGCTTGCACTTTATATTTCTCATATTCCAAACCTCTAGGAACTTGGCTCTGTATTTCTTTGTTGGCAGAGAGAGGGAGAGGGACGGAGAGTGAATAAGGAAGGAAAAAAGATCCAGAAGAAACACAAAAAATATTAGTTTGACTATTCCAACTTACATTTGATTAAACCATGAATTGTAGGAAACATTGTCCGGGATGACTTAAATTGTGTCGTTTGTGTGACATGCCTGGGTGTATTATTAGGCTTATGATAGACAATTATTGGCTTGTGCTTCTTACATGTTATGTGAAAGTAATGCTTTATCTGTTCTATTTTGTTTAACCTAGTGTTAAAAATGTGGTATATTGTGTCTTGCATAGGTGGTTGGGGTGGAACCTGCAGACAGAGGTGTAGTTTCGGGTGACAGTCCTGGTATGAATATTTTACAAAGTTTATGAATTGTATATTGGCCTCTCTTCAGATTATTAGTTTCTAGGCCAATATTCACATAAAACATATTTTCTTGTCAGCTTCTGACTGTAAGAGAGTTTGTTGTAGGTTTCATGCCAAGCATTTTGGATGTCAAACTGCTTGATGAGGTTATCAAGGTAAAAAGAAATTATTGTCCTCTCACTTTCTCTTTATCTCTTTATTTCTCTTTGGATTTGGTATTTCTATACTAAGGAACAACAAGCTTTGTTTCATGAATTTAGGTCATTAGTTCAATTTTGGAGTCATCTACATATGATTTAATTGCTTTATCTGGAGTGTCATCAACTAAACTCTTTCCAGTTATTTCTTTAGTGGCTTTTCTTTTCTAATTATGCAGTGTTGTTATCTTATAATTTGCAGAAATAGATTATTCAAAGTAATTAATTATCTTAACACATGAAAGAACAGGTTACAAATGTTGAAGCTATTGAAATGGCAAGGAGATTGGCATTGAAAGAAGGTTTACTGGTAAATATTGAGTATACCCTTATTCTAGTCCTTGAGACTGTAACTGTTGGTCACTTTGTCCTTTACTTCACAAAATCCTTACTTTATTCGACAAAAAAGTAATTCATTGTAGTGCCTTTTCACTTCATTTCCACGTTCCATTTCATTGAAAAGTAGTAAATGAAAATTTTGCATAGTTAAGGATCTAACTGACGGATGCTTACTAGTTAAAATACTAGAATGCGGGTTTACTAGTAAATATCTTTCTATATAATTTGTTTTTATGTTTCATATCTTAATATCAATTGTCAGCAAACTCTTACAATATTTTGATATTATGAATGCCTATAAACTGAAGAATGTGATCTGCATTTAGCTTTCCATGTATATTTTGTCTGCATATTAAATATTGGTTTGACATTTTTTCATGCTTAGTTTTGTATGTTGCTGGTTATTGCAAGTCATTATAAACTACCAAGTTGTGGTTTATAATTTTCAGAATGGATTTTATCATAATTAATTCAAATTTCTGTCTAGGTTGGGATTTCTTCAGGAGCTGCAGCTGCTGCTGCCATAAATTTAGCAAGACGGCCTGAGAATTCTGGGAAACTTATTGTGGTGAGTTTATTTCCAATTTCTCAAATATTTTGGCTTTCTTTTGTTGTTTCCATTAGATTTATTGGACATATTTTATATAAGAATAGGTATTGAAAATTGAATTAATAGAATAAAATGAAACTTAGTGATTTTCTCTCACAAACAACTAATATGTGTTCTGCCTAGAGACATGTCTCTCTCTGATCACTTTAGTGCTTGTGTTTAGCTTGAGTTGTTGAATGTTGAACTCAGTAGTTTATTATGCTTTTTTGCGTCTTCCACTACAAGAAATATTGATGTTAGCCTCCCCAAAAAACCCACACAAAGACTAAAAGGGAGACTCTAGAGTCTCCCTTTTAGTCTTTGTGTGGGTTTTTTGGGGAGACTATCATCAATATTTCTTGTAGTGTTCTTTGGTCCCGACCTCCCAGGATATGTTGTTTGTTAAGCATGCTTATTCTTTGCTATTCTTTTCTCCTTTTTAATTAGATTATTATGACTCCCTGCAAAATTAGCCTCTTCTATCTGAGCAAAATTTCTGTGGAATCATGATACTTCTGTCTTCATTTGGTTTTAAAAATTGCAATATCAATGGCTAAGGGCAAATTGAATTTGGGACAGACGGAAGTTGGTTTTCTGTGCTTCTGTTGATAGAACTGGCAATTGACGGCAAAACATTAAAGTGTAACAATAAATAAGTGCATAGGAAACTTGGCTTGATGTTGCCCAAGAATTAGCAAAGTTGGAAATTCAGAGAGCACAAGTGTAGTGTATACATAATTCATGAATTTAGATGTTCTATTTTACTACTTTCCTGATAAATTATTCTTTTATCTACCAATAAAGCCATTGATTCTTTCTTCACCACTTATTTTGGACATTGAAGGTTATTTTTCCGAGTTTCGGTGAGAGATATATTTCTACTGCTCTCTTCCAATCTATCTACGAAGAGGTTCAGAAAATGTAAAATTTAGATTCTACCTTAACGAGGACAATAGCCAATTGAAGATTGAAGCTGCTCTCATGGCACTGCCATTCAAAGAAGTAGCAGCTGCCTTTTGCTTTGTATAGGTATATATATTCACACTGTTGGATAGAATCAATGTTACTAGATAAACCTGTCTTCTGTATGTTTTAATCTTTGGATTTTATGCATCAGATGCATGATTCCAACAAAGCACAATTTTGAAGCTGAGGTCTTTCACGAAGCTAAATGGGGGAACTTACATGATGTACAATGTCTTATGTATTTTCATTTTTTTTAGTGGTAATCTAGCGTGGTCTATTCTTTTCGTTATTCTTCACTTTCCCTTCCCCAATATCAATGATGAATAGTATTCAAATGTCCTGCAGAATGGTTAGCATTCTTTTTCCTATTTACTATTATCAGACTATGTATTTTATATATTATGTAGATATGGAAGCATTACGGTTTGTCTGGTTGACGATGGTTTGTCAGTGTTCTATACCATTGTTTACTCACCAAATTAGTGCTTCCGTACCCATTATATCTTCTCAGAATGACAAAGAAAGAACTATATTTCAAAGCATCGAATGTAAGGGGAAAATTCCTTTGTGCTTTACTTTATTAGTGATAATTTAAGTTTACGAGTTTCAATTCAAAAACTTTTTTCCAAAATGAGTTTCAACAGGGTTAGTTACACTAGTTTTCATCCAGAAAAGTTGTGTCTAGCACGAGGGTACTTGATCTCTTTGCTTATCAACCGCTGGATATAATAAAAAGTAAACAAACGGTTAGGATAGCTTTCATTTGCCCGGTTGCACCGATTATGTATGAAGTATGAAAGATTTGCCACTACTCCCAGTTTTGTGATGATTACAAATAAATCTCATCTCTCCAAGACAAAATCCATAGCAGGCGTTTCAATCTACTGTCGATCCATAGACTGAAAAAAAGTACTAATAGTTGTATAATTTAAAAAAATAAAAATATAAGTAATTGCCTCCTTAATTTTTGCAGAAAATAGACCAACCTGAGCTTGTATGTATTAAAATAAAAATGCAAAATAGTCGCATTAAATTATCAATCTTGATGAGTATGTTGTAAGTAGTCCATGTTGTCTATGCCATAAGCTGTTTTGCATTCTCTTATTTATAAAATATGCATGATTTTTAAAATTACATGTAATGGTGAATTTAATTTGGAAAGTCTTGCACCCAACACGAATTCTTCTTTCAGGGTTAAAAACTGATATGGAATTACAAAAGTACTTTAAAATTCCATGAGTTTAAGTATACCCATATTTTTCCTTATATCATTTCCAACCGGAAGCAAACTATTCAAGAAAATGGGGGTTCCATTGTGAACTGACCATTTGTCATAACCCTTTACCCGAAAAACTTTTGCTAAATGAACTTCTGAGAACTTGCAATCTTTTTTTTTTTTTGAATTTAATGTCTTTTTTCCTCTATTCCTTCTCTTGGATTGAATTGTCAGTTGATGTCTGCTCTATTGGGGTTAGGGAGGAATAGAGCAACCACGAGTTCTCATGTTCAATCTTGTTGCTCCCACCATCTATATATAACTATAGCAGCTTTAAAATATAGAGACCTATAGAGCAATCTTTCATCATCAGCCCCATGTGATTGCAGACAAAAGTCTGTTTAGTGATGCTTAATCTTGTCCTACATGTTTATAACATACTTTTTTTATGAAAGTGATTGAAATGTTGGACGATTACATTTCTTAATTGCATTAGAAATATTTCTATACATGATCTATTCGAAGCTTTTATTTGATAACTTTATCACATGAACCACTATTTTAGTTAAAAGCAGTTTTTTTATAAATCTGTTTAACTTTTTTTACTTTGAATTGGTTCTGAAATCACCTCAGCATGGACAAACCGAAGACAACACTAACACAAACTTGCATTTCTGAAGTGATTGTGAGCATTACTCTAATTTTGTGCTATTGATGGTCCAGGCGGGGCTAGGGACAATGTGGTGCTTTGGACCATGGAGATGAGATTGAGAAGACAACTCCAGAAGAAATTGATTACTCGGAAGGTTCACTTGGGTTTTTATATATTATATCTAAATACATTTATTTGTTTATATTGATTGCAATATGTTTTTCTCAAACTCAAGTCCTTTGACTATTGTTGCAATTTTAAGTTCTTTCTCGGATGGTATGCTATTTCTGATTTACCTAATTTATTTGCAGGTAAATTCAAAGCTTGATGAAGAAGGCAATGATGATGTTTTGAAGATGTAATAACAAAAACACAGGGAGATAACTGAAAGTTACCATGGAAAATTTAATGCAGAAAATTGTTATCTTAGTAGCTGCTGCTATTTGACAATTGGCTGTTCATATACTCTTATCAGTTTTTTGGCAATTCATATTTTTCATGTTTGCATTCCTAAAATCTTAATGTACAATGGTAAAATCCGTATGATTTTGGTGAAAATTTATTACATCTAACACTTTAAAAATGTCCATCGGTTGTACCACGTGCTTTCTGAAGTTGACAGGTGCAGATTATAGGATTTCCAAATTGAATTTGATTAAGAAGAACAATTACACAATGAATTTCATATTAACACTTAGCACTATTTGGAGATACTATTGTTGGTTATTATCTCATCTAAATTACTATGAAAAAGAGATATTGGGAAATAATTAATTATGAACCAAAATATTAGTGACACGGATTTGAGTGACTATATAGCAGTTTGCCCATTTTTCATCTCTGATAAGAATCATAATTCAAGTTTAAAAACATTTGGTTCACCTGTAATTAACAAGCTGTCTCACCAAGTCCATTCTAGCATACAACGATGTCATGATTAACAAATTTGTCTTTTCTAAAATGAGGTACTGTTAAAATTTGAACATGCATAATTTAAATATATGTTGTAGCTGAGTGACATTTTCTTTTCCTTTTGTTTTTGGTGATACAGCAAGAATACATGCAATTTTGTATACAAGGTTAGCATCAAGAAAAAGTTTATTACTGGTCCATTATGATCCCTATTATAATTTGAAGAAAGTGGCACTCCTTTTCTACCATCATTGGTCCATATGGTTAGCCTAATTTGAAGGCCAATTAAATGCTGTGGACTTGTAGTAAGCAAACCACTTCATTTTCCACTTTATTGCATAGATGTTGATTTACAATAGAAAGGAGAGAGAACACAAAAATAGAACCCAATGGCTTTAATTATATTTTAGGAACAGGACAAACTTAAATTGCATTGAAGGCAGTGGGATCACATTTGTAATTGGGCAATAACAATGATTTAGTAGGTTGCCCCGTTTAGTCTTCATTTCCTCACTTCTTTCAATCAACACTCAACTAAAGAGAAAAATTTCACTCCTATGTTTCTCATGCCCTAATGGAAAACAAACTCTCCTTCTTTCATTCATATTCAAACATTTAATTAAAAGGTTTCATCTTGAGACTCAACTTTTTGTTAGATAATGATCTTTTTTATTTCTTTAAATTTGAGTTTAAGTGTGAATTGTATTAAAAATACTCCTACGCCAAATATAGATTAACCTGTTAAATATATTTTCCATCCTTTAATATAACACGAAATTGATTTTTGTTTATGATCAATAACCCATCTCTTGTAGTATGTAAATTATTAGAATATGTCATTATTTATGTAAAATTGATTCAAATTGAGGTGCACTTCATTACTCATTGAAAGTAGTTGAAGTTGTTAACAGTTTGCAATAAAAAAATAATAAAATTTAAAAGAGACTAACAATATTTAAAAAATAACTAATATCCTTTCACGTACAGAAGAAGGATTCATTCGAGTCATTTTCATATTACATGTATCTAGATGATATAAAGTTTGAATCAGAGATGAAAATTAATTTGGGGTTGTAATTATAAGATAATAATATATGATAGAAAAAGAGATGAAATTAAGATTAATGGAAGTATGAAGGTCTACTTGGCATGGTGTTGTGGTCCCAGGTGTGGAGTTTGTCTTTTGTTTTGCAGAAAAGTGAAGGCATATTCATGAGGATCTAACAAATGCAACTTATCTTATTTCACATGACAGCCATGCAATGTTAGGTAAAAATTATAATAGCAATGAAGCAAACAGATTTATTACTGGTGGGAATTTTCACACCATTAGCATTTATTTTCACTTAATTATTGTGATAATTTAAAGATAGATTATTGAATTATGTTTCTTATACTGGATTTTGCAGTTAAATACGTGTGCAAGTGTAGTAACCTAACTGGTTCAATTCTCATTAAAACATGCATCTCTATCATAAATCTATTATCTCCTACTACCAATTCAATTTTTTAAAACTTAAATCCTTCATTAGAAAAGAGACAGGAACTGATATTCTATTTTCTTCGTAAATTATTACAAAGATTTATACATTTTTTGTTCAGCACTTAGATTTTTAAGATGCAGAAATGTTGAAACAGGCATGGCCTATTTTTTGTCAAACAAGTTTCTTATATTTAAAAAATAATATTTGTGACACGTGTACATTTAATCTAAATAATTAAATAGTGTACTCCTCCTTCAAGATACTATAACACCGTTAAAAAAATAATAGTTTTGCGATGAAAAAAAGAAAAGAAAAAACATCGGTTACACTTATATCTCTTTAACTAGTGATTTATCATCTCGAACGTAAGAATAGATTAATTATATATAAATATGTTTTAAATTTAATTTAACTTTTTTTATAAAATCAATTTCTTAGTTAAATTCACAATTTATCATATCTAGTTGATATAACATCTTCGTAACATATTAAAGACTTGATATTTCAAATATAAAAATAAATATTTATGAGTTATGTGATTTAAAAAACAAAATAAATCAACTAAATTATGATAATATAAACTCTAATATCATATTCAAATGTAGACTTTAAATTTATAAGTCTAACTTTATAAAACTTGTTATTAATAAGATGAAGTGTTACATCCAAATATTATAACTTGATCATATTTTGATAAATGTGAATCTCCACCACGTTTAACTAGTTGAGAAACTCCATAATTTTTATTTCACATTTTACAAAGTTATCTAAAGGGTGAAAATGGAAGTTAAACGTGAATATAATTATAGCTTCATCCTTTTCAAAAGTACATTAGATCACGTTTCAACACTACTTTTGCAGAAGTAATTACGTGTACCTAGCTATGTTGATTCATTGTTAAAAGATGAACACAATTTTCAAATTCGTATCCATCAACCACTTTTTTCTTTTTTTGGAATGAATGGGAGGTGAGAAACCAACTCTGTGACCATGAAAATAAAATAAATAAAAGAGAGTGACTTGGGAGAGGGGAAATCATATTTATTCCTAGATATACTTGTTTTTTTTTTCTATAATGTTTTCTTCAGAAGTTGAAACTGTATCATTGAACTATTTTCAAAAACTACTTTAGGATTAAGGTGACGTTTAATGTATAGTAAAACAAAAATGAGGTATACACACATTGTCTAAAAGGTTTTTCTTTGATTATGAATTTGTCATTTCAGAGATATTCATTCATCTTTTGTTAATCCTAAAAAAAAATTATTAAATAAAAATTAATTTTAGAGACAAAAAATAATTAATTACTTAAATTAGAAATCATTTTAGAGACTACAAAAATTATTAGTTTCTATAATAGTTTCTATTATTGATAAATAGTTTCTAAATTGGTATCTAATTAACTATCAAGGTTTTTGCTACCAAATTTAGAATCTAAATAATTGGTAGTTAAAACCTTAGTAGCTAATTAGATATCAACTTAGAAACTATTTATCAATAATAAAAACTAATTTAGAAACCAATAATTTTTTTAGTTTCTAAAAT
>Ga0123341_1002772_pt1 | contig 14660 bp, 9 predicted proteins | sample Turbeapinknodule_FD_89959 | JGI IMG/M metagenome (GOLD analysis project Ga0123341, IMG submission 89959) | Root nodule microbial communities of legume samples collected from Mexico - Turtle bean Mexico pink nodule | ecosystem: Host-associated > Plants > Roots > Nodule | place: Mexico: Nepantla... | reverse complement strand
TAAAGATCATAAAAAATGTAAAAAGGTATAAATTCATAAATTAGGGATTATTTTATATGTAAATTAGCAATAAATCCTCATAAGTTCCTATATTTTAATATGAAATATTACTGAAATTAGACACTTATCAGGGGATGCGAGATGAAGATTGAAACGTTGCTGAGAATATTTGGCACCTTAGACTGGGACATCCATATGATAAAGTCTTGCAACGTATCAGTAACAATCTACCTTATGTTAAATTCTATGAAAATAAACCGTGTGATGTATGCCATTATGTTAAACAACATAAAATTGCTTTCACTCATAGTAGCACATGTGCTAAGCATATCTTTGACATGATTCATGTGGATATATGGGGTCCTTTGGAACAACTTTTGTGTATGGACATAAGTTTTTTCTTAATATAGTAGATGACCATAGTAGGTTTACTTGGATTTATTGAATGAAAAAAATATCTGAAACCAGGGAGGCTTTAAGTAGATTTATCACTCTTATACATAACCAGTTTAATGTTGTTATAAAAACCATATGTACAAATAATGAGAATGAGTTTTCTTGTTCCACGTTGTATGAAAGTCTAGGAATTGTTAATCAAACCAGCTGTGTGGAAACCCCTCAACAAAACTCTATTGTTGAGAGCATTAACACATTATGAATGTTACCAGTAGCCTTTTGTTTCAATCCAAGTTAGTTATTATTTTATGGTCATACGTTGTAATTCATGCCACACATTTAATAAATAAAATACCTTCTAATTTTTTTGGATAAGAATACTCCTTATGATCTTTTGTATAAGAAACAACCTAATCTTCTAAATTTAAAGGTTTTTGGTTCTTTATGCGTCTCCATCCGACTTCTCTATCAAAAGTTATGATCGTTTGAAGTTTTGCCACGCAATTTTTGACAACTCCAAATTTATCACTCTTCTCTTCAACCTGAGGAATCCTCCATCAAATATACACTAAAACTAGATCCCACAAAAAATATTGGATCAAAATCAATTTCTACCTATTTTTAATGAATTTTACAATATTGTCTTACCTTGTTCGTCCATCTTGTATCTCAAGACCCATTTTGTGTCTATTACATTACATTTATCAATGCAAATATTATCTAATTCAAAACCCTCTAAATCAAAATTGTCAAAGGTCGAACACCCCAGACTCAGAACCAACCAACACGTTGTATTCACAAATTTATTAAAAACAGTAAGAGTATTAAAACCCTAACCTGGCGGGAAAAATTTGCGCGAATGAGCGCTGGTAAGACGAAACAGAACTGGCATTAGAGTTCTCTTGTGGTGGTAGTGCGCGGTTGTATGAGGAAGGGAGGCAGACGACACAACCTTGGTGGCGTAGTGTCGCAACGTCGCAGTTCTGCTGGCTCGCGATGGGGTTGGCTCGTGGAGAAGAAGTTGGTGCGGCAACGTGTTGGATGGAGGCGAGATCCGTGGCGGTGAGTGAGGAGGGCGACGCAAAGTCGGTGGCTGTGGGTGAGGAGGCGGTTGTGGGTGAGGGGAATAGTGAGAGGGAAAGTGCAGCGGTGGTGAGTGAGTGAAAATAGAAAATCAGAGAGTGAAATGTGAGTGAGGGAAGTTGGGGCGCAGGAATTTGACACTAACATATAAGGATGGTTCCAAGGAGAACAATCTTTGTAAACACACACGCCATACATATAAGGACTGTTCCGAGGAGAACTGTCTTTGTAAACACACATGTCATACATATAAAGACGTTTCTAAAAAGAACCGTCGTGATAAATGTCGAAAAATTGAAAAAAATAACAAAACTGCCATTGCCTCGCTTATGACGACTGTTCTTTACGAACCGTCTTTATAAGGAGTCGTCAATTACATATTTTGCACTAGTGATTGGATGTAAGTGGATTTATAAAATTAAATATAATGCAAAGGGTGACATAAAATAGTACAAGGCCAAGCTCATCACGAAAGGGTATACTCAGTTGGAAGAAGTAGATTATATGAATACCTTTTCCCCTGTAGCCAAGCCTACAACTGTAAGAATGCTCTTAGCCATTGCAGCCATTCAAAACTAGCATATGAAACAACTAGACGTTAACATGTTATCTCCACCAGGGATCAAGATCAAGTCTAGACATGTTTGCAAGTTAACAAAGTCCTTGTATGGATTGAACCAAACAAGTAGGCAATGGTTTTCCAAACTTACTTCTTCTCTTAAAAGCATAGGTTTCTCTCAATTCATTTATGATCATTCATTATTCATAAGAGAAACTGAAAATGTTTTTATTGTGTTAAGTATTCGTGGATGACATCCTTACAGTAAAGTCCATATCAAATATTGATCAGGTCACACAACACCTTGATAAAGCTTTTAAATTAAAAGACTTAGGAGATTTGAATTTTTTCCTAGGTCTCGATATAGCTAGATCCAGCAAAGGCATTCACATTTCTTAGAGAAAATATGCTCTTGATATCATCACTAATGTTGGTCTCCTTGTTGTTAAACTGTACTCCACACCTGTGGTGAAAGACACCAAGAACATGTTTAAAGAAGGTATTCCTATAAAGAATATCATTGCTTACCAAAGGATCATTGGAAGGTTAATACATTTTACAAACACCAGACCAGATATAAGCTACAATGTTCAGGTTTTTAGTCAATTTCTACGAGCATCATAATATTGCACACCGAGTTTTGCGTTATATTAAAGGAACTCATGGGCAAGGGTTATTCTTTGTTGTTGAATTTAATTTATAGCTTAAAGGTTTTTGTGATTTGGACTGGGCAACTTGCCCTCAGACTAGATGATCAACAATTGGTTTCTGTGTATTTCTGTCTCTTCACTGATTAGTTGGAAATAAAAAAAAGCAATTTACTATGTCTCAGTCACCATTTGAAGCTGAGTATCGAGTTCTCACTACTTTAACCTGTGAGATTCAATGACCGAAATATTTGATCAATGAATTCAAGGTAAAGGCTCAAACTCTCGTTATCAACTACTGTTATAATCAATCCACAAGATATATAACTCTCAATCCTAGTTTTCATGAGAGAACGAAGCATATAGAAATAAATTGTTATGTTGTTTGTGAAAAACTTTAATCAAAGCTTTCATGGGCCATATATTGGGCCAATTAGAGTAGGGTGTAAATATGAAAAGAGAGTCTACATAGAGTTACAATTAAGCCACCTTGGATCCAATGCAACTCTAGAACGTATAAGGTGCACAAATAAATGTATAAAGTGAAAATAGAAAGCATAGAGTGACAAGGAAGACATGAAGGTTCACATGTCATTCCCTCAATGGAGAAGATTTCCACCAATGAAGAAGTGCCATTTGTCAACCTCTAATTTGAAAGGATTTGCTCCAATGAGAGGAAGCCAATTGTCACCATGGGAGTGAAAAGTTTTTAGGGTTAAAATTTGCACATTGGTTGCCCTTAGCACTATAAATAATTGTGCTAGGCCTCTTGTAAATTCAACTTTAATTGAGTAAGAAATTTATGCCCAAATGTTGTCTCACTTAACTCAAGTTCACTATATGTTAGCACCAATTTGTTTGTCTAGCCTAGGACTCTTTAGAAGTTGGTCTCACCTCTTCTAAACCCCTAATTCCATAAATCAAATTCCTTTTTCTAATAATTCTACCTTCATCTAACTTCTGCATTGCCTCCATAAAATCCACTCAAAATTATAAACTCCAAAACAAATAATGATTCAAGATCAGGTTTGTATCAAAAATGAAAATCAATTCATTACAATTATATGAGTGAGAAATATAAAAATGAAAAATAAAAAGATATTATAAAAATCATATTATTTAAAATCACTTTTAATAAACAATTAGTTCATTAGTAATATTATCTGTTAAATATACTTAGTATATGTTTATGCTTCACAACAATTTTTTATAATCATATTGATATATTAATTAAGGTAGTTTTTAATTTAATGTTAAAAAATAACTATGGAACAAAATATGTTTTAAATGTAAATCTTTTCCAACTTTTTCCACCATGTTGAATTATATTCAAAGAATTCTAACAAATAAAAGTCGTCTGATTTGTTCACCACTTTACTGTATTGAAGTCATCGTAGTGCCTAACAATTATGAAACCATGTAACCTGCTCATGACTTTACTTCAAATTTAATTTAAAATTAATCAAATACGATTTTAACGAAAGTCTTTCATGGATTGCACGGTTTCTGTGTTGATCAAAGTCTAAATTGAAGTTTTGTTCTCCTGACAAGACTTTTTTTATAGTAAAGTTGTGCCAACAAAGCATGACTTGTCCAAACATTTTGACACTACTTGCCCAAAAATCTTGACACTACTAGCTTAAACTTGTAATAATTTTTTTTTGTCTATATCTCTAGTAAACAAAGTAAACTGCACCATTCTGGTGAAAAACCGTTTGTTTGCACTCTATTTTGGCCTTAAATGGTGGTTTTGATTATCTGTAGTGGTAGTTTTTGTCTTAATGGATTGAAGGTGAGCTATTTGATTTCTTGGGTCCATGTTAATTGGAAGTGTGTGCCAATTTACTCGTGGGGTGCATTAGCTGTAGGTACAATTTTGCAATTCGAGTAAAGTTTGGTAATGAGTAACATTCAAAATTACATCTAGTTCAAATTACATCTAGTTCCTGACTAGAGATGTGGAAAGAATTGCATAAATAAAGAATTTAAGGAACATAATAGAGTTTGGTGTAGTTTCATAGTGTTGGCTGGGTTTTATGTTGTGCTACCTCCATCTATATATATATATATGTGTGTGTTTGGGGGGAGTTATTTTGATACGACTATTCATAAATTTTTTCCATCTTACAACCATTTTTTCTAACAAATAAGTTAATCTACAATTAAAACGGGTGTCAAATTATAATGACTCAACAAAAATACTTTTTGACATTATCTTTTTATCTACACCCTGAATATTAGGCAAAAGCTTTAGATTCGAGGAAAAATCTTCTCCAAAAGGGAGGGGATGATGGTAGAGCTCAGAGCAGAGGACTTACCGTTAGAATGTGTGGCCAAAACAAGAGAGGGGTGAATTGTTTTCACAAGATTTTTGCAAAGATTGGAAGTAGATTGAAAAGTTATGAAAAATTAACCAATTGATTTTTTGTTCAATTGGATAAAATTTCAGTTTTATAGTTCTTTATAAAAAAATCAACCAGTTGTTTTTTCGAAACAATAGGTTGTTTGTACCAACGGAGAAAGAACACTGTTAAAAACAATGTATAAGAGAAGGGATAGAGAGATTCACAAAAAGAGGTTTATACTGGTTCACTCTTAACCAAGAGCTACATCCAGTCCTCAACTATGCACTGAGAATTCACTAAGCAGTCAAAGGAAGATTACAAAACACACACCAAGAGTGTTGATATTGAACCCCTTAAGAACACACAACACTCCTTGGTAACACCACATTTTTTAGAAACCCTTTTGAAACCGCCTTACACAAATTACACAAAATTACAGTGTTCAAAAGAAGGAAATAAAGTACACACGGACTTTATAAAGCAGTAGTATAGAAGTATAGAAAATCCAGTTCCTATTTCACACACAAGTGATGATAGAAAGCTTTTGATTATCTTAAAAACGTTTTTAATAAGCTTTTTTTCTTAGGTTCTTGAAAAGATCATAAAACAGTCTTTATATAAATTCAAGGAAGTGATTAAAATTGTTAGATCATAAATCAAAAGCATTTGGAAACATTTTAAAATAGTTTGGAACTCTTAATAGAATTTTCTTAGAAAAACAACAGATTGTTGGAAACATTTAAAAATAGTTTGGGACTCGTAACAGAATTTTGTTAGAAAAACAACAGATTGTTTTACAAAACAACTGATTGAAATTATTTTTCTGTTAAGGATTTAATATAAAATAGTCGATTGTTTTATCAAAATATCCGGTTGTCTCAGTTTGACAGAAAAGACAAAATAAAGCAAAGATTTTTCAAAACCTTTTGAAAACCAATAACTGTCAAACAACAAATTGATTTGAAAAACAACTGACTAAAATTTCAAAGTTTTTTAGAAAAAACTTATTTTAAAAGGGATAAGAATCAAATGAATTTAAATCAATACTAGATGTGAATTGACAATACAAAATCTACTAAACAACACACATAAACACTACAACAAGTCTTCAAAGCAGATTTGGAAGCATCAAAGCACCCTGTTCAACACTTACCACTAGGGCAATGGTTAGGAGGATACAAGTAGAGTGAGACTCGACAGAGACTAGTAGAGACTCCCTGTCATATAGTTTTAAAGCCTTGAGCTAGTTGTAAAAGTTAGAATAAGAATTTCATTTCTTGTAAATAAATTGGGCCTCAAACATTGGGCTAAGTAGCATAGGATTTGGGCCTCAAATAGATAAGGGTTAGGCTAGGGTTTATAAGCCTACTTAGGGTTAGTTACCAAACCAATTTAGAAACTAGTTTATAATTTTTTTTAACAATAGAAACTACTTTAGATACCAATAATTTTTTTAGTCTGTAAAATAGTATCTAATTTAGTCAATATTATGACTAATTATTTTTGGTCTCTAAAATTGGTTTCTATTTAATGATTTTCTTGTAGTGTGTGGCTGAGAGACTAGATTTAGCTCTTAACCAGTACAAAAAATCTCTATGTGTTTTTTCTGCTCTCTTTCTCACTCTCTTTACATTTATGTAATCAAATTTTAAATAATTATTGTGTGTTTAGAAATATAAATGATTAATTGAGAAATCTGATAAAAAATAATTAATTAACATTTTTTTTCTACTAGTTAAAAATGATTTTCAATCTATTAGTTTGATATTCTAATTGGTTGATTTTTTTTAAGATTTTCATTATAGTCTAGATTTCTAAGATATTTAAGTTCAGTTCACCCCTCTTGAACTCAGCCAGTGGGATGTTGATGTCGTTGTCTGACTTCTGGTGAATACCATATGAAACGTGGTTTTTGGAAATTTTTACCATGGTGAGCACAAAAAATATTCCAACCTCGAGTTCGTTGAGATAACATCACCAGGGTCAATCATCGTATCCGAGGTATTCTTCGCTTTGGAGCTCAAGCCTCCGCCATGGTTTTGTCCTTAAAAGGCGCCTTAAAGGGTTTATGGAGGAAGGTGTATTTAAATTGCCTTTAACCACAACTCCTAAACAAGTCTCCCAGTTGAGGGCTAAGGGAACGAGAGTTCATCTTTGAAACTACTTTTCCATTCCCACAAATGCCGCCATTGTTCCAACCTCAAATTTGTTGAGATAACATCACTAGGATCAATCACCTATTATCCTCTTTGAAGCTCAAAGTTCCATCACTAATTTGTCCTTAAAAAGTGTCTCAAAGGGTTTAAGAAGGAAAGTGTATTTAAATTGCCATTGACCTCGACTCCTAAGCGATGCGAGACTGTTGATCGGACCAAAACAACACTATTCACCCATTGTGACCCCTTAAATTGTGAAGTAGTTGAATTTTTATGTCTTGTCTTTCTTGTCTATGGTTGATTTTGAGATGAGAAATTGAAAATGCTTCCAAGAGGGAACTTTAGTGTTACATCTTTTCAAACATGACAATAAAATCCATAATAACACATAAGGATAAATGTTGAAGTTCTATAAGGAAGAAAATATGGACTCGTTAGAACCAATTTTTTAAGTGGTGAAAACACTAACCATTAAGGGAAGAAAGGAGTCTAATTTCTAAGGTGTTTAAGGAAATAATACTAATTAAGAAGGAAGTGTAGTAGTAGAATTGGGGAGTGCAAACAGCAATTTCCTTGCACCTATTTTTCTTATAAATAAAAGCCCTGGCTTCACCCTACACACACTCCTCTCTCTAATTCTCACCAGGGTTTTACTCTTAAGCTTAAACCCTTGCCCATGGCGACGAGGGCAGCAGTGGCGGCGCCACACGTTTTGCGACGCTTCTTCTGCTCAAACTCCGCTTCTTCTTCTTTCCCCTTCGTTCCTACACCGCCTCTGGGCGCCGTCCCCAGCCCCGCCCGACCCACGGCGGAGCCCAACAACAACCTCTTTGTCTCCGGTTTGTCTCTCAATTTCCCTTTGCTTTTATTTAAATTAAATTCATGTTATTGTTATTGTTATCGTTTATTGATTTGACTGCTGTAGAGAGTTCTAGAGTCCTTCGTTGCTAAATAATTTGATATAGAGTGAATTGTGAATTGGATGTGCGTGTTTTAGGTTTTGACGTGGTTAAAGAATGATTGTTTATTGTGCTCTTTGGTTTTATTATTCGTATGCGTGATTTTGAATTTCCAATGATTTATATTCTTTAATAAAAGGAGTTGGATTTTGTGCTTTGTAAATCTTATTCAAATATGATGTAGGAATACCATGTCAATTAGTAATAGGGCCAAATAAACCTATACTAGGGTATTAATTGCTGTTTTAGAAGCCTTATAACGGGTGAGTTTCCGTCTTGTTGTCTTGGTTTGTGTGCCTTTTCTTGTTCCTGTTACATTGTAATGACTTCCTCTATCCACACAAGACCCTCGGACTGTGGAAGTTTAGTAGGCTGTCTGCTGTTTCTGATAGATATTGTCATATATGAATCGATTTTGGTCAAGAAACAACGTTAGGTGTATCATTATATCAATCTGCATAATGCAATTTTTAGTAATATTTTCAACCACTGAATACATGAACTGACCTTGGAAAGAGCTTCTACCCTAATGTGGTAGTGAAGAAGAAATATTAGGTATTTAGAATAGCGGAAAACTGAATGAATGTTATGTACAAAATACTCTGGGGGCGTTGAATGTTGAAATGCTCCTATGTATGAATTGGCCGGTTAACTGATGGGGATAAGTAGAAACTTGAGGGGCTGTACTTCTTTAACATTTCATTGTCATGGGTGAGTTGTGTAGAGATTAGAGAGATGATATAAGCTAGACAAGGCCTCTAAGGAAGGAACTTCCACAATCCCTGCCCAAGCCTTTACTCGGAACTTGAAGAATACCATTAACTAGCCCAAATCAAAGAAACGTATTCCATACAAACAAACACTGCGAGCATTGAAGGAGTTTCATTGGTTGCTGTGATGGCATCCTACCCAATTTGGTTTAATCTACACTTGCTCTAATTATTTTGTTTGCTCACACAAAAATAACATGTAAAAAAGCACTGTAAGTGTAAATCCACCATGTCATTAGTATTAAATTTGGATACACACCATATTCCAGGACTAAATGCCCCTTCATTTTGCTCTTTGGAAATACCATACATTTTACAGTTGTATCTTGTAATTTTTATCCGCCGAAAATTGTTAGGTCAAAGCCTTTCCTGTGCAATGTGTCATTAGTGTGGCTAACTCCCTGTCTCATGTAATATCTGGTTGACTATGTTATTTTTATGTATCTTACTTTTAGGGCTTAGCAAACGAACTACTACAGAAAAGCTTCGGGAAGAATTTTCAAAGTTTGGTGAAGTTGTTCATGGTTTGTTCTCCACCTCCAAGATATTTTAATGCAGCTATTTATTATGCTTTTATTTTTTGTGGTTAAATATTGAAAATATACTCTGAAACACAATGGTTTTCTGTTTTCAGCAAGGGTGGTAACTGATCGAGTCTCAGGCTACTCTAAGGGGTTTGGTTTTGTGCAATATGCAACATTAGAAGAGGCTGCAAAGGGCATTGAAGGAATGGATGGCAAGGTAAGCTAGATCCGTATGGGGAGACTCAATTTTCTTTCAGAACATTGTTTGTCTTGAATTTGTGTTTGCGTGTTTGTGTTCATTCAAAATATGACTTCAATATGCAAACCTTTGGTAATTATGCTTAAATACCAATGCAGCAGTGTAGACTCACATTAGAAGATGAAAATGTTATTGTTTAATTATGTCTTTCAAGTGTCATTCTAATTTGTTACTTTATATATGCACATATATACAAGTATTTGTGCATATATATGGTCCTCCTAATTTGTAGGATCATGATCCCCTAATTTATGGTGTATAATTCCCTTTGCGATCTTAAGTAAGATCTTGATTTTGACTACCATGGTGTTAGCTATGCATTCACAGTGCTTGAAAAACAAGTTTACAATTTCCCTTGACTGTGCGTGAACTCATCATTTTTCTCTGAACACAGTTTTTCTCATTTCCCCCTACTTGACGTGGATACTAGTGATCATTCAACTCTCTAATTTAGTATGCCTTTTACCCACCCTAAATAGACTTGTCTAAATGTGCATAATTTAACATACAACTATAAATGTGTGTTTCAATAACAGTTTTCTGTGGTTGGTTTAATGATATATTTATCGCCTTCTTCATCTTAATGTGTTCCACAAACCGTTGTCTGTATTGTTCATTCAAAGATATATGATGCTATGGTTACTTAAGTTTTGGCATTTTTGTGGCTATTCCTGTAATGATGACTGAATATTTCCCCAACGCAATGCAGTTTTTGGACGGCTGGGTTATATTTGCAGAGTATGCGAGACCAAGACCACCACCAGGACATTTAAATAACAACAGTCCTCAGTTTGGCCGGCAGTGAATCTTGTTGGTTTGTCTGAAAACATTCTTATGCCTCATTGAACTCATTGTCTCAAGTAGCAATTGCAAATCATAAATTATTATTTAGATGCGTATGGATGCTCAGGTGGTCTTTGATTATCTATAAATGTTCTAGATTATTGTAATGTAAGGATAACCTAAAACGTCGTAATGCCAGATTTCCCTTCGATGGCCTTTTAGTATTTTGTGGTTATGGAGGGTAGTCCAAAGTAGAAGTAGCTTAATATTTTGTACCGGAGTATCGAAGCAGTTGTCTGTGCTCCATGGGCTTACTCCGATTATACTTCAAAAGAGATAAAAATAGTTATTTGTCTACGATATATAATCATATTATTTTCTGGGAGTTTATTTGTGTTGTGTTTATGTTTTTTGCTTAATAGTAGCTGCACTGTTTGTATTCCTTATTTAAATAACCATTAACACTGAAATTGCATGCTAGCTGGTGCTACCTCCTTGAAGAGTTGAAATAGTTTTCGTGTTATGAGGATTGTCTGACTCAACTACAGAAACCATCTTTCAAAATCTTCGGAGTAATTTAAAAAAATGTTTTCTTTTTCTTTTATCTTTTTTGAAGTTTTATAAGGAAAAACGAAAGACATACCTTGCTAATGATCCTCTTGTCGTCCCTTCGAATTTTTTCCACGATCACTAGATATTCTCACAGCATCTGTATTAACACGATCTCTAGATATTATAACTTAAGATGGATCAAATCAGTCCCTTTGAATTTTTTCCACATAAATGATACTGAAAACATGGCAGTATTAGTCTTGAGGATGTTAGCATTTTGGAGGTACTTCAGTACAATAAAAAAAGAACAGAACCATCTCACACGATCCATATAATTGACCAAGATCATAACTGAAGTTAAGACTCTTTAAAGATGTTCAAGACGTAAGAAAGGGAATAGACCAAATGTGTTATGGTCGTCTTCTCACGTCTTGAACATATCAATTTGACCGATATTAAAATTGAAACTAGGATGTTTACTACACGTTATTTTTCTCAATTTCAGTTAATTTTGTAAATAAGAGGAAACATACACTAAAGCTGAAGCAAAGTGGACGAAAGAAAACACGGGTAGTGGAAAAAAACTGCAAAAGATAGCAAAGCAAACTCAACTTGAAAATTTTAAGAAAATCTCCCAAGCAGGTGTAAAAGCTCCTAAGAAGGAGAGGAGACTCTTCCAACTAAAACGGAAAACCTACCAAAGAAGTACAAAATGAAAAGTCATAATCTTTTCAAGTAGTTTAGGTCTCCATTTCTTCTTCTAATATATTAACAATTGTTTTTCACTACTCAAAATAATATATTCAAACTAAATGTAATTTTAATATATCAGAATTTATTTTTTACCATTCTTATGGTAGTGTAGGCTAGCTTTTCTCTCTTCTACACGTTTAGTGTACCACCTTTATTTTACATGTAAGTAAATGATATGGAACAATTGTATTTTTTTCAATCACTAACGATTCTACTCTTGAAAAAAAAGTTTCATAAAGATCTAACGACAAGATTGAGGTTGAGAATAAACCCTGCCATTTATTTTGTCAAAATAGTTTATTTTACAAAATGCAAATTTGCTAACAAGCCACATCATTAGAAACACTAAACTACTTTAGCAGATGGCTCTGAAGAAAATATTTTTACATGGTGAGCTAGACTAGAAAGTATTGTAACAACGCATTTTGTTTTAACAAAGAGAACCCTGTCTTTTTCTTTCTTCTTTCTCCCTCCTTCTCCCCTTTCTATTTTTTCTCTTAATTTCTCATTCTATACCTCTTCTATTTTAGAATCTGATCATACCATGTTGTAGCTGAGGAGTTAAGGAACATTTATACTCGATCAGATTCTAAAATAGAAAAGGTATGACTCTGTTTGGATCATAGTGAACAGGTAGACAAAGACGACACATTTTCTACCTATACACTTGAGAATCTCTATGTGGAAGTTGGTCCAGATTTACATAAATGAAATAGTCATATTGCATGGTGTATCCTCCAACATAGTTTCAGATAGAGATTCTAGATTCACCTCCAGATTCTGACAAACACTTCAAGAAGCTTTGGGAACTAAACTCAGACTTAGTTCAACATATCATCCTCAAACTGATGAACAATCAGAGAAAACTATTCAGTCCTTAGAGGATTTGTTTAAGACTTGTGTGTTAGATCAATTGGGCAGTTGGGATGAAATTCTACTCTTGAAGGGAGAAAGACCCTAAAATAAAGGAGGTATGAAATGAGAAATTAAGAGAAAAGATAGAAGTGAGAGATAGAGGGAGAAAGAAGAAAGAAAAAGAAGGGTGCGTGTAGGGGTTCTGTTTGTTAAAAAAAAGGCGTTGTTACAAGTATTATGGAACAACCATGAAGTTTTGAAAGCAGGGTTAGCTTAAGTTAGGTGCGCAAGTAAACGAAATCATTGTACCATTTGAAGATGCAAAAGACACGTATGAAATTGGAGAAAGATTGAAGAGGGGACACTTAGTGGCAAACTAGCTATAGTGCTAGTGTACGTAAATGGTATCATCACTAGAAATGAAGAAGAAACCATTCACTCAAAAAAAATAATTAATAATTTAGAGATTCTTCTTAGTAGACAATTATAAAAAAGAAAAATAAGAAATAAATTTTACTTACTAACATTACTGACATATAAAAATAATAGGTACCGTTGCTTACTGCCAAAATCTATTTTGTTGGTAATTTTGACAAAAAAATCTCGTATATGCAATCACTGTTATTTCTCTGAACCTATATGTATTTAACGCAATCATATTTCATATTAGGGATCTCCAACATTTCATAATATTAAAAAAAATCCAATACAACATAATATGCTATCATATCTCATATCAATTTCAAACGTAATTCAAAATCAATTTTAAACATAATTCAAATGAATTTCAAATATAATACAAAATTCAAATCAAATTAAAGCATAATCCTAATCAAGTCTAGCTTCACATGGAATAGAAAACATAAAAATAAACCATACAAACATAATCAAAATAAAGTTGAAATAAATTCAAAATCATGTCAATAACACTTCAAGATTTTCAATTATCCATACACAGATCCAGACGTACACATGTATAATAATATAAATATTGTCACTTATCATCAAAATATATAAACATGTATATTTACAAAGCATAGGAATGTTCAATGAATATTTTCTCCTAACCATTTCTAGTACTTCTGCTAACACCTACATTATTCTTTACTCCCGTACCAAGTATGATAAAAGTAGTCAAAATATATACATATATGTAAGTTAATATTAGAGAAATAAATTTATTAATAACATGTATATTAATATATCACTCAAACAATTTTTTTACAACCACATCCACAATTCCAAACATTAATTTTTTTTCTCACACTCAACATTCTTTGAAGACTAATATTAAACACATCTCAACACAAAGGAACACCTAACTCATAAGGAAAATATTGGAATACATTTTTAATTCCTTTATTCTAGGTTTTGGTTTTATGCATTCATTTTGATGATATACCTCCAACCATTTCTCATTGTTTAATAGTACTTTACTCAACTTGATCATACTAACAATGAAGCTAGGATGTTTGTGCTTAATACTCAATCCTTAAAGGGTCACAATACCTTCACAAATATTCTTACCAAACCACCCATAAAAGGGCAACAATACCTATTATAGGCTACTACACCCCTAAAGGACAACAACACCCAAATGAACAACACAAAACCTTCGATCAATTTAATACACACATATAAAAACAAATGTTAGAGAAAGGTTCAACACCCATGATTTTGATTAAGTGCTTAAATAAAAAAATGAATAAACACATATGATCATGCATCATCTGTAAGAAAATAGTATTTGTTCAACAATAGTATTTATTCAACAATAAATCATGTAAGATGACATGATAAAGTATGTATTTCGTATGTATTTCTTCTTTTTACGTCTGATAAAGTATATTATATGCTCAGACGATATGTGCATAATTTAAGCTATTCTCGTACTTCTTTTTTATAAAGTTTTCGTGTTAGGCATCACTATGCAACTTGACATCTCAGCTAAGCTGACACCTCAAGTAACAACAATCATCTGCCATCACATGAAAAAATATTATTAAAAAAAGAAAAAAG
>Ga0123341_1002771_pt1 | contig 14661 bp, 9 predicted proteins | sample Turbeapinknodule_FD_89959 | JGI IMG/M metagenome (GOLD analysis project Ga0123341, IMG submission 89959) | Root nodule microbial communities of legume samples collected from Mexico - Turtle bean Mexico pink nodule | ecosystem: Host-associated > Plants > Roots > Nodule | place: Mexico: Nepantla... | reverse complement strand
TGAGCAAGGTCACATAAAGGCAGATTGCCCAAACAAAAGCAAGGAGAAAAAGCCTAGCTACAAGGAAAAGAAGGGCAAGACAAAGAGAGCCTACATAGCTTGGGATGAGAATGAGGTATCATCGTCAAGCTCTTCACCAAGTGAAGAAGAGAGAGCAAACATTTGTTTGATTGCTGAAGATGATGATGAATCTTGCAGCTCAAGTGAAGAAATCTAAAGAAATGTGAGGGACTGAGTCAACTGATCAAGTTCTTGGAAGAAAAAGACCAACATTGAAGCTGAATCAGTTTTCTGTATCTGTCCAAAGGATCTCAATAGTTAGATGAGGTTTCTTGATCACAAAGAACATGGCTCATTGAAAGAACATCATAAAGGATAAGACATTCCTTCTCTTTGTTCTTAATTCCCGTTTTAAAAGTTCATTTTCATGTTTGTATAACCTATTTAAAATGTTCAATTTCATCTGCTTTGAATTCTTTATGCTCATGATTAAAAATTCAAAATCAGTTTTGTTGCTGCAGAAAAACAACCGATTGTTTCCTCGAAACAACCGATTGTTTTGTGTCTGACAACACTGTAAAGAAATCAATTTAATTTCTTTTTTGAATTTCTATCCGTTGCAGATCAAATTAAAGAAAGAATCCTTGGTTAATGAACCTGTGTTGAAAGCTGATCACACTCAGAAAGAAGTTACAACAGTCATAAAGGAATGTACCGACCCATCCTCGGGCGCTGACCAAAGTCAAACATACGATGGGACCCACCAAGGGGCTCCATGGAGGAAAGTTAGTGTGTTGACCGCCTTGGGCGTTGCCACGGTACGGGCGTGGAGGCCTCAGGCCTCGGTACCTCAGAACAGTAATAAAGAGAAGAGAAAGGTGGCTTCAAGGTCATATTCCCAGTACCAGTAGGGAGTGACCTGACTCGTGAAGTACCCATGCATGAGGTGTAGGGACGTGGCAATCCACGCCACCTTTGGAGAATCACTGGGACAGACACGACCCGAGAGAGGGCCACGTCCCAGGGGTAATCTACGTGCATGGTGCGGGAGGAAGGCTGAGATACTCCCAGGGCGAGTGACTAGAAGCTGGGGCGCAAGAGTTGGCACCCAGGTAGTCATCCCCTGTGCCGGATACACTTCGAGGAGGGAAGACTTACGCACTGGGATTTCCCTAAGTTGGGTTACAGCATCGTAAGCCCTTCCACGTGGAGTTGCGCTTAAGTCATAAGTGACACGTGGTAGTAGCACTGAAACCCAAGGTATATAAGCTTTTCTGAAAGCTTAGTAAGGTACGTTCATACGTTTTTTACGCTTTACACACGCTCAAATCATTTGCCAGCTTACACATTGTACGCACGAGTGATTTGAGCACCAGAGAGAAGTTAGTTAGAAAACAGTTACGCACCTTCAGAACACCTGAGTCACGGTGTTCCGATACGGAGGTGCACGGTATTTACTGCCTTACTGACTTGAGCGTCAGAGTGCAAATGGCCGCGAGGGCGCCCTTTGTTCTCTCTGTTTCAGGTACTCACAGCGGCGAAGGGTGGTGATCTGGAACAAAGACGAAGGAGTCCTTGATACGCGAGTCTTAGCTGCGCACGAAGCACGATCTGGTCAACCGACAGGAACATTTGGCGCCCACCGTGGGGCCCGTTCTAAAACGTTTGTCCCACCGCAGTTTGTTGGAGGTTCAGTAGCGAGTTCTGTAGAGGTTTTTCAAGAATCTCGCAAGATTCACCATTCATCTTGAAGTTTCACGCAGTTTCACCGATTGTTTTCGGTTTCGTTCAGTCTTCACCGTTCATCTGTGAAGTCTTTGTTCAGTTCCACCGTTTGTTCGTGGTTTTGCTCAGTTTCACCGATTGTTTTCATGTTTTGCTCAGTTTCTACCTATGATCTTCGGTCTTGCTCGGTTCTAATCGTTCGTTTCCCAATTTTCCTAAGTTTCTACTGTTCGTTTGCGTTCCCGCTCGGTTTTCACCGAAAGATTTTCCAAGAATCACAGTTACAGTTCGAAGTTCTCCAAGAAATCACGAAGAATGAGGACAACAAGGCAAAGTTCGATGCGCACTGAGAGTGACGACATGACCATGCAGCAGGTCATGGAGATGATACAAGGCCTACAAGAGGCGATGGCGGCATCAAAGGCTGAGCAAGAGCACATACAAGTGGATCTGGCGGCGTCGCAGGCGAGGAATGAAGAGTTATGTCGCGCGAACGAGGAGTTGCGCCGCGGGTTGCGCAGTCACCCGGGGAGTCATGAAGCAGAAGACCGCGAGTGTTTCACGCCACCTAGGGAGTTTCCCATGCCGTTCTCGCAGTCGATCATGGAGGCGGTAATTCCTCACACGTTCGTAGGTCCGAAGGTGACGTTCACAGGGATGGAAGACCCCGAGGCACACCTCACTGCGTTCCACACACAGATGATGTTAGTTGGCGGCTCTGACGCCGTGAGATGCAAGCTCTTCATGAGCACGTTAACAGGAATGGCAATGGATTGGTTTATCAGCCTTCCAAATGACCACATAACCTCTTTCGCACAGCTTTCACAGCTGTTGCGGGAGCAGTACATAGCGAACCGAGCTCCGCCACCGATGTCGTATGATCTCTTTGATGTGAAGCAGTATCAAGGAGAGACGCTGAAAGAGTATATCAACCGGTTCGAGGCACAGGTGGTGAAGGTTGGCACCACAGAGGAACCGATGATTGTCTATGCGTTCAGGAAAGGGATGTGCCCTGGGCCATTCTACGAATCAATCATCAGAAGCCGCCCCTGAACCTTTGTAGAGATTAGGCGTCGCGCGGTGGAGTACATCGCAACCGAGGGCGAGGTGTGCGAGAAGCGTACGAGTGTTGAACCAACACGCCCAAGAGCGCAGTCGCGTGCCCAGCCCGCCAGGGTGAACGAGGCCACAACTGGGAATAGGGGTTAGAACAGGAGGCGCCCTTACGAGGCGAGGAAGCCCCAGGCGAGGGGGCACGCAGAGGGAAACAAGCCGGTGAGGCATAATTTCGTGGTAGAACTGAAGGACTTAATCGCCGTGCCTAACATCGCATACAGGCTGAGGACCCCAGTATGAACCTCTGTGTGCATTCTCTCTATCCTTAATCTCTTTAAATTCAGTTTTGATATTTGCAAACTGGTATAAACAACCGATTCTTTTTTTGGTGCTGTGCTTTTTGCTTTGTGTTTTGAAAAACTGATTTCTTAATCACGACATTCTCGAAGTAATTTCATTCAAGACTTAAAAGTTTTTGAAAACCCTTTTTAAACCATACATTCTAGTTTAAAGCCATACATTCTAACAGTTTTTGGCGCCAATCAACATGGACCGTTAGATCTATTGGTTGTGGTGAATGTGACGCTTCGTATTCTGAGACCCTTAGGGTTATAAATAGGGGTCTGAATGGTGTCAAGTTACTGTTTTTGTGTTTTCTTGCTCCAAAACCCGAGTGATCTCTTTTGTTTTTGACCGCTCTTCCAATCTTCTTCACCGACCGCCCTTTGAGTCATCTAAGAGGTTAGTTATGTTTCTTTGTCTCGTCCCACGTCTTCCTCTTCAACTCCCCCTTCTCCTCTTCCATCTCCTCCGTCTTCGTCGTCTTCTACTTCGTCCAACTCTTCCACGACCAAAGTTTTGTCAGTCGAGGTGATTCAAACATTGCCCCCTGTGGAAGTGGTGGTAAGGGGGGATGACCCAGCTGGTGCTTTTGATCGGTTGGGTTCTCCTGGGCAGTCGCCCCGCAGGGGATTGATTGGGTGGATCCAAAGGTAACCTGAATCACCTCCGCCTATGCGAAATGGGATCTGGTTGCTAATTTTTTTGACAAAATTGGTGCTTTGAAACCTGACGTTAGTGTAGACCACCGGTATCGAGCCATGTGAAATAATCGACGTGAAGTGCTTCGCTCGGTCTCCTATCGAGTCTTTCTTTTACATGTATTCTTGTTTGTTCTCTGACCTTCACGTCTCTCTCCCTTTCGATAATTTCATTTCATGGTAGGTGTCCTTCGGGCGCTTAACGTGGCCCCACCCAACTGCATCCAAATACCTAGGCGTCCATCTAGGCTTTTCGCCTGGTTTTGTAGCATTCGCTCGTCAGTCAGCCTGGGAACGTGCTTTTTGGTTCCTTATCCTCCTCTTACAAAAATTTTAAGGATAAATTCTTTAGGGTCTTCATTCGTTCGAAGGGGATGAAGTATTTTTTTGATGACGCTGGTCAGTCCAAGTTTCCTTTGTTTTGGACCAGCAAGCCCACTCAATTCAAGGAATGGCCTCGTCTGACCCTAAGTGCTGAGGAGCAAGTGATATACTCTCTTTGATGGGCTCCCTCGAAAACTCCCGACACGGAAGCTGGTGGTTCTGTATACATCAGCCCTATGCTGGGATGCCTTTGAGGGTATGACAGTGTTGCTTGTCTCGGTCGGTCGAGGTATTTCTTGTGTTGTGATGATTTAGGTGAAAGGGTCCTAATATTTTTCTTGTCTTTTTGCAGAAACCATGAGCCTGAGGTGCCACGGACCAGGAGTCTCGTGAATGCTTTTCGGGAGAAGGCTAGGGGGTAATATCGCAACCACCCTTCGGTCCCCTGGCTTTATGCCAACACCTCCACCCTCATGCCGATCTCCTATCCAAGTGGACTCATCTCCGGCCGACATTGTGGAACCCGCCCCACCTGTCGAGCCTTCTTTGGAGGTAGTTGTGGCGGCGCCGAAGTCACCTAGGACCATGCTCGGGGCCGACATACGCTTCTCTAAAGGAGGGAAGGTTGGTGTTGGCTCCTCGACGCGTGCCATGGTGCAGGTTGTCCCGGAGGCGGATCTGCTCGACAATGGCTTAGAGTTGTTTTGCCGAGGTTTCATTCTCAAGCGTCTAGGTGCTGATGCCTATGGTCATCATGTAGAGAAGTTCGCGTGGCTAAAACAGGAGTTGGTTGATGCTTCATATAACTTGAAGTAGGCCAACGATGCCAACTCCTCTTATGGTGATAGGCTGGCTCGGTCGAAGACGAATCGGGAGATTGCTGAGGCCAAGGTGGTCGAACTGAAGAGGAAGGACCAGGAAAGGGCGGCGGAGAACGCCAAGCTGAAGGAGACCCTGGAGAGGTATATCAATCGGGTCTCCATGTTAGAGAAGGAGAACCTAGACCTGTAGTTGAGGAAGGCGGCAATCGAGGTGGAGCTCGACAAGAATATAGATGAGACTTTGGTCATGCTAGGCCAGAGTTTTAATCAGGTCGTCCAACAGGCTTACCTTCTCTATGGCGACCTTCTCCCATCTGGCCGCTTCGACGCTGATATGGATGTGTATAAGGGTCGAATGTCGCCTTCCGAGGAGGCCGTTGTCACTGCTACCGAGGGGGCTGGAGGTGAAGATCTTTAGGCTTTTTAGCTTTACTTTTTTTTTGTAGCCTCAGTCAGGTTGTGGCCTTTTGTCGTTTTTCCTCCGAGGTCGAGGTGTGGCCTCCCCCTTAATCCTATATTAATGAATCAATTTCTTTCCTTAAGTGTTGTAAGTGCTCGGTCGAGCAAGTAATTAATTAAAGAAAAATTAACAAGTTAGATTATCGGTCGGTAACTTATAAGAGCCTTCGAATTAACAAGTTAAATAGGCAGTCGACCTTTGTTCGTAGTTCCTTTAGAGTTTAGGTTTGGTTTTGGTGCAACCGAGGTTATAAAGTGTTGACAAGGTATGTCGGTTAAGGCTTCTTCCAGGCCGAACCGTGTGAGGTATTGGCAGGGTATGCCTGTTAAGGCTTCATCCAAACCAAACCAAGTTGTGCGGTGTCGACAGGGTATGCCGATTAAGGATTTGTCCATACTGACCTGAGCGTATGAGGTATTGGTAGGGTATGCCTGTTAAGGCTTCATCTAGACCAAACCAAGTTGTGCGGTATCGGCAGGGTATACCGATTAAGGCTTCGTCCGGACCGACCCGAGCGTATGAGGTATTGGCAGGGTATGCCTGCTAGGGCTTCATCCAAACCAAACCAAGTTGTGCGATATCAGCAAGGTATGCCAATTAAGGTTTCGTCCAGACCGAACCAATGTTTGAGATGTGCAAACAAATTACCATTGAAGAGAACCGCTTCATTAAAACCTTCCCGATCGATAACCCTCCTTAGGTAAAAATGGTCAGACGAGGAAAGAGTGCGTAAAACTTTTCTCCTTAGTTGTAGTAAAATTTGAGATGCATGGCATTCAACGTTCTCGGTACAATTTTGCCTGAAAGCCACTCTAAGTGGTATGCCCCCCCAACTGCGACTTCTTGAACTCAAAAGGGTCCTTTCCTGTTGGACGAGAACTTCCATTCACTTCCATTCACTTCCTCTCGCGTCACTTCGCATCCTCCAAACAAGGTCTCCTTTCTGGAAGCTCCTCGGTCGGACCTTGGTGTTGTAGCGTCTTGTCGCCCGAAGCTTGTTGCTGCCTCCCGGATTTTGTTCTTGTCACGAAGTTCGTTTACCAAATCGAGGTTGACCGAGAGGCTTTCCTCATTAAGGGTAAGGTCGAACATCTGTCTTCAGACGGTAGGCTCGCCTACCTCTACCGGGATCATTGCCTCAGTTCCATACGTCATATTGTATGGTGTTTCTTGCATGGTTGTTTAGGGGGTGCATCTGTATACCTATAGTACTTCTATCAGCTCTTTTGTCCACCAACCCTTTTCCTTGTCGAGACATTTCTTCAACTCGTTCAGGATGACCTTATTAGCGGCCTCGGCTTGCCCATTGGTCTGGGGGTGTTCGACCGAAGCTATTATAGACTTGATGTTGAGGTCGACATAAAAGAATTGGAGTCCCTGTTAAATGAATTTTCGTCTGTTATCCGTTATTATTGTGTTCGGTATACCGAACCGACACACAATACTTCTCCATACAAAATTTTGCACGTTTTTGGCGGAGATGGATGGGAGTGGCTCGGCCTCTATCCGTTTTGTGAAGTAGTCAATCCAACAAGGAGGAACTTTGTTTGTCCCTTTCTTGGTGCGAAGGGGTCGATGATGTCCATTCCCCATATGGAAAATGGTCATGGGGGCGTGAGGCTATGCAGCACTTCTAGCTTGGTATGGTGCAGGGGGCCGAACTCTTGGCATTTGGTGCATTTCTTCACATATTCAGCGCAGTCTCCTTGGACAGTCGGCCAATAGTAGTCGGCTCTGAGGACCTTAGCAGCCATCGTTCGGGCTCCCGAATGGTTGCCGCATACCCCCTCTTGTATCTCCGTGAGGGCATACTCGGCCCGTTCTCGAATGATGCACTTGAGTAGGGGGGCCGAGTAGCCTCTTCGGTATAGGTCTTCGTTTAGCATAGTGTATCGAGCACACTATTGCTTCATCATTTTCTCTTCCTCTAGCTTGCACGTGCCGTGCTTAAGGTACTGGATGATAGGGGTCATCCAACTGTCGGTTTCGGCATCGGCAACTGCCAGGCATTCTATTTCTGAGACACTGTGATGTCTTAGCCATATTTGCATGACTGATCTCTGGTGGCTCTTCTTCTTGGTGACCGAGAGCCGAAATAGGGCGTCAGTCCTCTTGTTCTCATGCCTTGAGATGTGTTCCACTAGTGCTTTGTGGAAACGGACAATGTTGTTTCGGGCGACATGGTAGTACCGCAGTAGCAGGGATTCTTTCACCTCAAATTTCCCCTTGATTTGGCCGACCATAACCTGGGAATCGCTTTTGCATTTTACCTCTCGAGCTCCTATGTCATAGGCTAAGTTTAACCCAACAAGTAAGGCCTCTTACTCGGCCTGATTGTTGGTCGCCTTGAATCCAAACTATAGTGCTTGTTCCAGGAGGAGGTCGCCCGGTCCCTCCGGGACAACTCCTGTTCCACATGCTGTCTTGTTGGAAGAGTCATCAACATAGAGCGTTCACCCTGCCGAGAGGTTTGACAATGGTGTGAGCTCGACCGAGAAGGCGCCTCTCGATTGGTACCGAATGTCAAATTTCAGAAAGCTCGACCAACCATCCTATCATTCGCCCTGCAAGGTCGGGTTTAGATAAAATTTTAAAGATGGGATAGTCGGTCCTTACTGTGATGGAGTGGTTCTGGAAGTAAGGACGCATTCGTCTTGCTATTAAGACGAGGGCGAGGGTCACCTTCTCGATCATCTGGTATCTCGTCTCGACCGCATGGAGCGTTCGACTGACGAAATATACTGGTCGTTCTTCTCCCTCCACTTCCTGCACTAGCGTGTCACTGACCGCCTTCTTCGAGACCGCTAGGTACACCAAGATAGGCTGGTCAGGCCTTGGTTTCTGAATGCCTATCGTGGATGCTAGGAAATCTCTTAGCTGCTTGAAGATTTCTTCACACCTGTCATCCCAACTGAACTTGGTCGCCTTCCGAATTTGTTTGTTCAGTCAGGCAGGGGACGAACCTGGAGAGAGCCGTCAGACGCTCTAGGAGTTGTTGCACCTTCTTTATATTCTTCGGGCTCCGCATGTCGATAATGGCCCGACACTTGTCGGGATTGGCCTCTATCCCCCTGTGGGTTAGCATGAAACCCATAAACTTCCCCCTTTTAACCCCGAACGTCATTTTTCGGGGTTGAGCTTCATGTTAGCCCCTCTAAGAGCCTTGAACACCTCCTCGAGGTCCTCAACGAGTAGGTCAAACGAATCGAACTTCACGATGATGTCGTTCACATAGACTTCTACGCATTGGTCGATCAGTCCTTGAAAGATTTTGTCCATGAGGCGTTGGTAGGTCGCCCCAGCGTTCTTAAGGCCGAACGACATGACCACGTAGTAATAGTTGGCATCAACCGTCATGAAGGTCGTCTTCTCTTTATCTCGAGGGTGCATGCTTATCTGGTTATAATCAGAATAGACATCCAGGAAACTGAGAATCTTCTGATCGGCCGCTCCATCTACTAGTCGGTCAATATTGGAGAGTGGATACGAGTCCTTTGGGTATGCACTGTTCAGATTTCTGTAGTCCATACACATTCTCCAATTACCGCTCGACTTGGTGACCATAACAACATTGGCCAATCAAGTTGATTACGAGTCTCTTTTACTTTTATATTAATCAATTTTTTTCATTTTTAATTAATGAGACTTTAAACTTATTTAAACTCTTAAAATGGTAGAGCTGCTAAAAGGTTCTTACTAAACATGGTGAATAATGATTTATGATATAATTTTATTTGATATTTTCTGAATTAAATAATAAACAAATTATTCTGAAATGAAATAATGCATATAGATTAGGAATTTTGTAAAATTTGATATAATTGAGTCCTACATGATAATAAGTATAATTTCAGTTTAATATTAAAATTAAAATCATACATGACAAATATAACTTTTTAATTTTAAAATAATTTTTCTTTTACTCATTTCAGAAAAATATCAAATAAAATTACACTATTTAAAAAAAAAGTCAAACAACTTTTCTTATGCATAACAGGTTTCGAGCTGCATGTTCTGGAATATCTTTCAGGCTACATTTGATCAATATCTACCTAAAGACAGATAGAATAATCAAATTAATATAATTATAATATTTGGAAGATTTAATTTGCGCAATTTAATTTTGATAAAACTAATATTAAATTATATTTATTTGAGAGATATGAATGAAGATTTTTTTTTAAAACAAGAAAATAAACATAATAACAAATAAAACTTTATTAAAAAAAATTATCTACCACATTTGTCTGAACGAAATTCTTTTCAAAACGAGATTCGACATGATGTGTTTATTAAATTGACTCCTTAATTTTTTTCAATTAGAAAATACTGAGAAAATAAATTATTTACCAAGTTGTATTAGTTAAAGTGACTCTTTGAAATTCTGTCTTAGCCAAATTCTAGACCTAAATAGAAAACAAACACAAAAGATATAAAAAAATGTCCCCACCAAGTGTTCGACCTATAAAGTGATTATTTTTAAAAGTAAAACATAACAAATTGTTTAATTTAAACCAAATTCCTTAATTTAAATTAGGAAACAAACAAAGTAAATAAAATTTAAAAACAGCCCACCAAATTGTCCCAATTAAAGTCAACATCTAAAAAAAGAAAAAAAAATGACAAATTGACCAAATTAATTTCCTAATCGGATTATAATGAGCATAATAATAAATAAAATTTTATTATAAAAGAAGCTAAATGATACAAAAAAAAAATATACAATCTGTAAGATGTTCATGCATTATTGTAATAGATTGAAACAACAAGTATACTATGCAGTGGGTAATAAGATTCTTTCTTTAAGGCCACAAATTTCTTCACCATTTATTCATCTTTGCCTTCCAAAACTAATAGCATGGAATTCAACAAATTTTTATCTTATGAAAATATTAATTTCATTATTTGATTTTATTTTCTTTTTAGAAATGCTTAGAGAGAACTCTCTCCAAACAATTCTATAAACTTATTCAACATAAACAAAGCTACATATATATTAGCTTCTATTGTTTTACCACTAACTGATAATATAAATACACAGTTCTATATCTATAATTTTATTAGTTTTTCACTTTCCCATTATATCAAATCACTTTAACATGATAATTTGATTAAGTTAGCAAAATTGTTTTTCTTTTATTCTTAATTGTCATTATATCTTACTTTTAGTAATAAAAGTATAGAATAATTAAATTAAATTTTACTTTCCTATGTTCTGAATTAGATGTTCGTGTTTTAGAATCAAGTAACAATCTCAGTCAATAAATTGATCATTTTCTAATTTGAAGTTTGAAGTGACTCTATGGTACATGATATGGTTTTTGAACAAGACCAAACCTTTAAAAGAATAAGAAGGCCAAAAGTGTGAACTTATATACTAAGACCTGAATATGGTAATCTACATCAATATCGACCAACTATGATGAAGTCATCATCGTCAAGAACTTGAGCATCTTTTTCTCCAACAAAATGCTCTCGACCCATTTGCTTCACCAAATTCACAAACTCTACCCTTTTATCCACACGCAAGGGAACATGGGGTAGCCTGAAAACTGGTTTGATGACTCCAAGTTGAGCAAGAGCAGTGTTCAAAGCAATGGGGCCAGGCTCTTGAGAAAGCCAATCAAACAGAGGAATCAGCTTTGAATTCAGTGTATCATTCTTGTTTTCAAACATGAGTTCTCTCATCAAACCAGTAACAAGGTTGGCAGCAACAGATTGAACTCCAACAGCACCAAAATCCCATCTAGCATCATGGCTTATTTTATCAATTCCTGTCCATACAACAATCCCTTCATCTGTATACTGTTTGATCCTCTCAGTTCCCACACACTCCTTGACACCAACAAAATTAGGACTTTGTGCCAAGGTTTGAACTACACTAGGAGGAATATCTTGATTAGTCCTTGCTGGTATGTTATATATAATGATGGGGCCTATGGAAAGTACACTTGTATAGTGAGCAACCAAACCATCCAAAGAGGTTTTGCCATAGTAAGGGTTTATATGAAGTGCAGCATTCATTCCAACAGCAAAACCCCTCTCAGTGGCCTTAATTGCCTCTGATGTGCAGTTGCTTCCAGCATTACCGACAACCTTAACTTTGTCTCCAAAACAGTTAACTGTGTGTGCAATAAGCATTATTTGCTCACTCCAGGTCATTAGTTGTCCTTCACCAGTTGAGCCTGCAACAAGAATACCTTCACTGCCTTTTGCAATCTGCATATCCACCAAGTTATCATATGCATCAAGATCAATTTGGCCGTTTGGTAGGTATGGGGTTTTAACTGCAGTTATCAATCGCAGACTCCTAATGCCCTCAATCGATGTCCTGCACAAACAGTACATGCAAACTTTATTTCCATGAACAAGTAGTCGCAAAGCTTACTCTGTAAATCTTTAGATGTTTGTGAACATAATTGCAGAATTTGGTTAGCAAGTGTAGCTTTGTCAACAAAAACCAGCCAAGTCATGAAGCTAAAAATGCATAAGCATCTACGTTATTCATTAAAAGTTAAAATGTACATGCCAGTTGCAGATTTGTATCATATAAATTGTTATAAAACTGCGTTGCAGATCAAAGATACAGAACTTGATAGAACGAGCAAGACTTGTATATATATATCCAAACTAAATCTCAAATCATTGAGTTAAAAAATCAATTCGTGAGGCCTCCAGAATTTGTACCAAGAGAAGAGATTTCAAATGTTCCAAGATAGTACTCATAATACAGAAAATAATTTCTTGTTGGAATACTAACAAATGGAATGTATTCAACAATTTAACAGAAGAAAAAACTCATCGAAGAGAATATATATTCATTATTAAAAAATCCACCTGTTTTTAACCACTGAAGTGCTTATTGGAAGGTGAAAATAATTTATTGCAGATGCTTGTGGAGGCTTCCAGTATGTATTCCTGGGATCTTTTCTGCACAAACACAAAATAGAGATTAAACTCACTAAATTTGGTATCTTGTCTGCATAGGTGGCACCAATAACTGATTTCAGTACATGTTAGAGAAAAGATTAACTTTTCAATACCTCTCATATATGGAACTGACTAAGATAAATGATCATTCTCCAAAATAAACTGAACAAGATATGCACTTCCTAACTTCTAAAGATAACTCCCACTAATCTCATCACTCTTCTACATAATTTCATAAAAAAACTACAAATTATATTATGAATGATAACTGCTCAAATACAGTGACAATTCGTGCGTGGGACAACATATTATGGATAATTCGATAACGACTCAATAGCGGGTGGCACGATAAGCCCAACAAACACTCGTTAGGATAGATTTTAAATGGCTCTGATACTATATTACGAAGTGGACTTTAAGCCTAACTCAACCCCATAAATCCGACTCATGAGATTGAGATTTGCACCTACTTATATACAATGAATTGTCCTTATATCTAGTCACTATGAGAACTCCAACACAACCTCACCAACTATCATAATACTTACATTATTTTTAGTAACCTCGATTTCAGATACCAATGAACATAAACCAAAGTCAGAATTAACAAAGTTCAGAAACACATTATCACTGTAAATATTAAGAACTGAACTTTATGGGTGGTCCATAATGGATAGGTGATAAGCCCAAAACACTCTCCATATTATATACTCTAAAGATCTCTCATACCATATTAAATTTAACTTAAATTTGCAAAATCGGAAGTTTGCATCCCTCATATTGCTATACTATAAAATCTCTTTATCTCTTCTCATGTTTAATCTTAAAAAAAAAAAAAACCATGACATACAAAGTAATCATGTATTTTGATTTAACAAATAATAATAAAATACTAGAGTTTACGTTTACCTCTTGCTGCAAGTTCTGGCAACGGAGTGGAAAAACACTGAACCGGGTCCTGTGAACGACATGCTACAACTACAAAGGTTCTTCAACATGGTTACTTGACCCGAACTGAAACTGTACTAAGATCCGACCCGATTAAAGCTCTGAACAACGGTTGCGCTTCGACACAGTTGGAAAACATAAGACAATCGAAAGAGGTTGCAAGCGTTGACAAAGGAATCAGTGTTTACAACGCTTGCCTAAGCCCTCTTTGTGTGAAATGACTCCAACGATGGTTAGAAATCTACAGTGAAAGAAAAGATAAAAAAAAATGAAATTTATCCAACTATAAGAGTCAATTTAACTTGCTCTATATAAGTGATGACTTTTTTACAACAACACAAACTAATTATTGTTCACACTTTTAAAGTTAGTTTCCTATTCATTCTTTTTCTTCAACACAAAATAGCAATTAATATATTTTTTTATGAACTTGTGTAAATTTTTCATCAATAATAAATTTTATTTGGTTGAAACCATATTTTTTTTTCATAAATAAACTTATTTCAAATTTTCATCCAAATTAGCAAATTAAAATCTCTTTGAACTAATATAAAATGATTTTGGTACAATTATAAGAAATGTGCTAGTAACACTCTTTAAAAATGCAATTGGTCAAAAAAACTGATTGAAAATTACCAAAAAGCATAGGCACTTCTTATTAATCATCTCAAATTTTAATTATTAAAAGTGAATAAGAACTTGTTAGAAAGTATTTGCCCAATACTTCTAATAAATGATTTAGTGTAACCTTTTTTTCCCAGCATTAAAAAATATTTAAGAAAATTTATCTACCTTCATTTTCTTTTTATTTATTTATTTAAACAATCACAAGAACAAAAAATATTAAATAAAAATTAATTTTAGACCAAAATATTTAGTTATTATATTGATTAATTTAGAAACTATTTTATAAATTAAAAAATTATTAGTATCCTAGGTTGCACTCTAATTCGTTGTACCAAGAGCTGCTGATGGTGTGCGAGGTACACTACAAGAAAATAAGCAATTAGCTTCCAAATTCTTGCGTGGGCCACTTACGGATGTTACTATTGTCGGTCAAAATGGCGAAAATCTCACGCAACAATGGCATTTGACGCAAAACGGACGCACTTAATAATTTTTTTATTTTTAAAAACATCCAGTTTGCGTCGGTCCCGGCCCACACATATGTGTCGGCTTGAGTCGGCCAAGGCCCACGCATATGTGTCGGCTTGCGTTGTCCAAGGCCCACGCATATTCGTCGGCACGGCCCACTAATTTTATATTTTAGGATTTTAAAAATATTTATTTAAATTTATTTAATGTATAACAAATATTTTTATATTTAATTCTTTATTATATTTATTTTAAAATTATT
>Ga0123341_1002770_pt1 | contig 14662 bp, 8 predicted proteins | sample Turbeapinknodule_FD_89959 | JGI IMG/M metagenome (GOLD analysis project Ga0123341, IMG submission 89959) | Root nodule microbial communities of legume samples collected from Mexico - Turtle bean Mexico pink nodule | ecosystem: Host-associated > Plants > Roots > Nodule | place: Mexico: Nepantla... | reverse complement strand
TGAATAATGATTATTTTCTTTAAATATAGTAATGATTAACTTTTCATTCAATTAGGTATTATAAAATATTTATAAATCGTGATCAAAATAGGTTTTATGGTGTGGAAATATTTTGAAATTAATTTAAATTCTTTAAAGATATGTATTTATATTTATACATTTATCATCAATTGAATAATTATTTATCAATTTATTTAGATTTGTAGAATAACTTTTGAATTGATTTATTTTTTTTATCTTTTACATTTATACATTTTATAGAAGAAAAGAAATATATTTAGATTAAAAAAAAAAAGAGAACTAGGTTTTGAGGTTGCGAAGTGTATAAGAATGTTTCCATCCCTAAAACCATAAACCCGAAAACCTCGTCGCCGCTTTCTCCTATTTCTTCTCCTGCTTCTGCAACTCAGAGCCATACTCCTTTCAAGTAGGAGAAAATCTCTCTCTCTTTTCCTCTTTCTCCTTACGCCGCCATCACCATGCCTTCAGTCCCTCTCTCTGTCAGTGACACCACCCTCCAAGAAAACAAGAAGCTTAGTGCTAAGAAAGCCAAGAACCAATCCCCAATCATTGCGGAGGAGAATAGTCCTTCCAAACTCCTTTCCAATCCCAACGCCCCCGATTCCGACCAAGATGGGGTTTCGGGGAAGCTCCAGAAGAAGACCAAGAAGCGTAAGGCTTCAGATGTAGAGGCCATGGCGGCGACGAACGATGCCGACGAAGACACTAGTTCCGAACTGGTCGAACCCGAATCTTCTAGGGAAGACGACCACAAGAAGAAGAAGAAGAAGAAAAAGGCAAAATCTGAGGAGCAACCTTTGGTAATGGAAGCCGAGGAGAAAGAAGAGAAAAAGGAGGATCCTAATGCGGTCTCCAAATTCAGGATATCCGAACCTTTGAGGCTAAAATTGAAGGAGAAGGGGATCGAATCTTTGTTTCCCATTCAGGCCATGACTTTCGATTTAGTTCTTGACGGTTCAGATTTGGTTGGTCGGGCTCGCACCGGTCAGGTCTGTATCTACTCTTATCACAAACCCCTTTTTTATCGTTCTTTAAATTCTTTAATTATTGGGGTGTTAAGAATATGGCATTGTATTTGATAATGCTTGATCAATTTTTTAATCTTTAAGAGAAAAGAAGCACTATGCGTTGATTGGCCTAACTGGTTTTAGGTCCACATGGTAATATACGTATAGGTTTTTTAAGAAAAGTATTTAGATATTCATTTGATCCTGTATTTTTATGCTTAAAATTGTTCCATTTTAATCCTTAGTCCGCACTGAAAGAACTAAAGAATTAAAATTGGTATTTGTAGGGATTAGGAAAACGATTTTTTTAGTGTAATGAGTGTAAGGGAACTTTTTTCTGTTAACTGGGATCAAATGAAAGATTGCATAATTCTGTAATCAGTTGTATTTGAAAGTGCATGTTTTTGATTGGTATAAAGGATTTTATTTGACCTCAATTGTCTCCTTTGGGGAAACTGTAGGGTAAAACTCTGGCATTTGTGCTTCCCATATTGGAGTCTTTAACAAATGGTCCAGCTAAGTCTACTAGAAAGACTGGCTACGGGAGGACTCCAAGCGTTCTTGTGCTTCTACCAACTAGAGAATTGGCTTGTCAGGTATGATTATGTGTTCGTTAGTATTGGTATTTGTGATTGTATTGTGTATTTATTATTCTTCTTAATAAGGAGTTTTGTGCTTTAGGTGCATTCTGATTTTGAAGTTTATGGTGGGGCGATGGGATTGAGTGCTTGTTGTTTGTATGGTGGAGCTCCGTATAACACTCAAGAAATTAAGCTTAGGAGAGGTGTTGATATTGTAATTGGCACACCAGGTCGTGTAAAGGTAATTGCAGTGATACGAGTTGATTATGTATTGCTACTAAGTTTTTTCCTTTGATGAATGTAAATATTTGAAGAACCCTGAAAGTTTTACTTTTGGTGTTGAAGACGAATGTTAACAATGTTTTGTGATTTCCTTCTGGCTTGTATTGGTGCAGGATCATATCGAGAGGGGAAATATAGACCTGAGCCAACTAAAATTTCGTGTCCTTGATGAAGCAGATGAAATGCTCAGGATGGGTTTTATTGAAGATGTTGAATTGATTCTAGGTATCTATTTTCTCAAAGTCTCTTTTGATTCTCATAATTTGAACAACAGTTCTTACCCTCAACCTTAGATCATTTCAAATTGTTTCTTCACATCTTCTAGTACACAATCCTTTGTAATTGGAGTTACCTTAGATTAATGTTTATCCAACATGTTGGATGATATGATTTTTCTGTATCACAATTGTCTATTTTTGATATTTTTTCAGGAAAGGTTGAAAATGTTAATAAAGTTCAGACTCTTCTTTTCAGCGCTACTTTGCCATACTCTATTAAACAAGTATGATTCCAAGTGACTCTTTATTTTTGCTTTTGAGATCTTTATATTTAGGGTCTCTAATGTTATCTGATGTATATTCATGTCAGATTGCTGCACAATTTCTGAAGCCAGATAAGAAAACTGCTGACCTTCTTGGAAATACAAAAATGAAGGCTAGTACCAATGTGAGACATATTGCTCTCCCTTGTTCTGCTTCTGCCAGGTCCCAACTTATCCCAGACATTATTCGCTGTTATAGCAGGTGATTTTTATTTTCAAATTTTTAACTTAAGGATTGCTTTTAGATTATACTGATTTTGACTGTTTATTGTTGACTAATGATTCTGGTTCAGTGGAGGCCGGACAATTATATTTACCGAGACAAAGGAGTCTGCCTCTCAGCTTGCTGGGTTGTTACCTGGAGCCCGAGCTCTCCATGGTGACATACAACAATCACAACGTGAGGTGAGCTATTACCTGAATTTAGTTATTTTATTTTAATCTGTTACTTGAAACTTTTCTTTTTTCTGCGTGTTCTTCTCTTATTTTTCTTATATTCTATATTAAATAGTTTCCTGTCCCCTGCAGGTTACTCTGTCTGGCTTTAGGTCTGGAAAATTCATGACATTAGTTGCCACAAATGTGGCAGCTCGAGGTCTTGATATAAATGATGTTCAGTTAATTATCCAGGTACTTTTGATGTATAAACGAGCAATGTATCAGATCATTCTTATTTCTGTCACAACCTGGAATGTTGATATTTATATATTGATGTAGTGTGAGTTCCCACGGGAGGTTGAGTCCTATATCCATCGATCTGGACGTACAGGAAGAGCAGGTATGTCTACAGGATTTTTCTTTTTGGTGTACGATCAGATTGTGATATTGGAGTTGTCAATTTTAAGGTTATATTGTGGTTTGCGTTTTATTCAGGTAATAGTGGGGTTGCTGTTACACTCTATGATCCAAAAAGATCTAATATATCTAAAATAGAAAGAGAGTCCGGTGTAAAATTTGAGCACATATCTGCTCCTCGGCCTGATGATATTGCCAAAGCTGTTGGTGGGGAAGCTGCTGAAATGATTACCCAAGTTTCTGATAGGTATGCTTGTTATTGCTAACTTTGTGTGTTTGGTGCTGTTGTTTGCTGTTAACATATATCATAAATGCAGTGTGATTCCTGCATTCAAAGCTACTGCTGAAGAGCTTTTGAAGAGTTCTGGTTTAACAGTTGTTGAATTGCTTGCAAAGGCTCTTGCTAAGGCTGTTGTGAGTCAATATTCTTTCATATTTTCTCTGTTTATTTTTCTTTTTGATTATATGAACCCTTAATCATTCATTATTTTTCTGATCTGAAAGATGTTTTCTCATATAATATACAGGGTTATACCGAAATAAAGCAAAGATCACTTCTCACTTCCATGGAGAACCATGTTACATTGCTTCTTGAAATTGGGAAACCAATCTTCACCCCTTCGTGAGAACCTTACTATAATCCCTGATTTACACATATGATGTTTACATAAATAACTATATAGAATCTTAAGAAATCAATCAAACATTGAAATTGATATTTTTTTTTATCTTGTGAAAACGAGTTTGAGAAAAAATGAACATGAGTAAAAATGAACTTTGTATATTCACTGGGATCAGTTACATGAAGCTTTATATCAATCATAAAGTACGTCTTCACCAACTGACACAGCTAACAAACTAACTGAAAAAAACTAAAGGAAGAAAAAAAACTAACTATTATTTAAGCTAAACCGTAAAGCTAAGAAGCATATCTGTTAACACATTATAATTTGTATTCTGATTATGCATGCAATCACTGATGGACTTATGTGCACATTTTCAATTTGTTTAACTTGCTATTTCATTGTTTGATATCAGTTTTGCCTATGGAATCTTGAGGAGATTCTTGCCTGAAGAGAAGGTGGAGGCTGTGAAAGGTCTTTCACTCACTGCTGATGGAAATGGTGCTGTCTTTGATGTACCCGTTGAAGAGTTAGATACATATCTTAGTGGTAAAGTTTCACTTGACTTAGGATTTGAGCCCTTTCAGCACTAGAGTACGGGAATACATTTCTGCATATAGCTTTTTATCTTGGTCATGTTTTTCATTGAATCACATTTGTCCTTCAGGTCAGGAAAATGCAGCTAATGTAAGTCTAGAGGTTCTGAAAGCCTTGCCCCGTTTGCAACAGAGAGAACAATTAAGAGGTGGCAGATTTGGTGACGGTGGTGGTCGAGGTGGTGGGAACAGGTTTGGAAGAGGTGGAGGAGGCAGAAACGGTAGATTTTCAAATGATAGGTTTTCCAATGGTGGTGGAAGAGGTGGTCGTGGCAACTGGGGTGGAAAGAGATGGTGAGTTTTCTCACTCTGCTCCGTCTGGTAGCATTGCTGCATAGCTGCCACGAGGAAATGAAGATGGAATCAATGTGTCCACCCATTAAGCATGCTCTATGTTTTACTGTTTTGTTATTTTTTAGTATTTTTTATTCTTTTTGATGGGGAAGCTTAAGCTTAGATTTTTAGTATGCTATTTGACTTTCACAGGAGAAAGGAGAAAGTTTTATGTATTAGTATATTTATATATGCTATACTTTTTACAATATGAACCTGCAAACAAAACATTACGTCCGTCTTCTGTTAATACCCTGATTACATAAACATAAAACGTATCATAAAATTAAATTTTTTCAATAATATTGTGAAAGAAAATGATAAATGAGACTTGACATGATTTTAATTCTTACAAAACTGACCATTAAAACCGAATACTTGTATTTTTAAACATTTTAAATCAATTATTTGTTTTTCATGGTCAAGTCAATTATTTGTTTTTCTCCAAAAATATGATCCATCTGACTTGTCAATTATTTGTGGTTGTGTGGAAGATAACAAAATAATATTAAAAAGTCTGAAAACGTTGGAAAAAGGAAGCGTAAAGAAAAAGTAAAAAAAAGTTGGGTTCCACATCTTTTTCTCTTGGAAATATTGATGAACAAAAAATTAAATACCTAATTTAATTTTGGATATTATCGATTTGTTTTTTCATGGAATGTGACAATATAGTTTATTGTAAAATCTTTCTTTTGTTCGAGTAAAATGTCAGTTTAAGTACTTTTAAATTGTACATTTAATAATAAAAATATATATATATATAAATAGAGAAGATCTTTAATTTTTTTCTAAAAGTATTGATTGTTCATAACACATTGCTATTAAACAAAGAATAGAGATATGATAAATATATGATTGTTGATAAAAAAGAGAGTATAATATATAGCTTTGATAATATACTATTATTCTAATTTACATTTGACTAAATTTTGATTTTGCTTTTTTAAATTCTTGATCGGTAATTGTTTTTGCTATTTTTTAAGTAATCTTAGTTTTCATACTTTGAAAAATCTCAAATTTTCGGCAATTCTTTATTCTACATATATTTATTTGTTTCTAATTAATTAAATTGTGTTTAAATAATATTCTAAATAAATTTGTGAGATCAATGATTCAATCAAAGATTAATAAAAAAATGAAGACATACAGAATTAAAAATTAAGTATTTTCTAAAATCAATTTCAAAATCACATAGAAAGTTATCAGAAAAACAGAATTATAATGGAGTCTTTATACTTCAATACAATTTTGTAATCATGAACTTTCGAATCATGAAGATGACTGATTTGACACATAGTCAAACTTCAATATGATTTCATGGAAATTTGCTTGCATCCACTGCACGTATATGGCCCCAGCTTGGATCGAAGTTCTTGTACACATTTTCAGGAAGAGAAAGAGAGATCGAAAGAGATGAAGCTCACAGATTTTCTCTTTGCACTGAAACCACTCTTTGCAACAGCAATAGCTGTTATCCTAGTTGCTACTATTATCAAAATCCATGGTGTTGGATTTTTTGACAAGAAAAGGAAGTACCATCCTGTTGCTGGCACAGTCATACACCAACTTTTCAACTTTACCAGACTTCTGGATTACATGATCGACTGTACAAACCAGAATAAAACTTATAGGTTGCTGAGCTTCATCAGAAGTGAGGTCTACACAGCAAACCCTGTTAATATTGAGTATATCCTCTCCACAAATTTCTCAAACTACGGCAAGGTAACCATCATCTATGCATATTCCTTCAATTTGGTATCTTATTAAGCGCAAATTCTGTGATGGTTTTGATGCAAAAATGTCTAAAGATTCATTATGAGTAAATTATTAGGAGTTTGATTCTTATTGCTCTCAGAGTCTCATTCTTATTATTAAATATCACATTTCGGTTGAAGATATATTTGTATTCATTCATTATGGGTAAATATCATTTATCCTCATAGGGGAGGATAAAATCCTTAGGAAGCGTGTACAAAACCATTCTCAAGGTGGATTATCATCATAATATTCAAAACTTGATAACCAAATGATCAAGAACTGTAGGTATAGATAAATAAAAATATACAGACTTTTCTATATAGCCTTGCGTGTGATTTAGCCTCAAAAAGTCTTCATCTGTGGCAGGGTTGGTATCACCATAGTGTCTTGTCAGATTTTCTTGGAGATAGTATATTCACGGTGGATGGGGAGCAGTGGCGACATCAGAGAAAGGGAACAAGCTATCAGTTCTCAACAAAACTGTTGAGAGACTACAGCAATTCGGCGTTCAAATCTAATGCACTAAAACTTGCAGAGATAGTGTCTGAAGCTGCAATCTCAAATAATACTATTGAGATGCAGGTAAGATGTTATGTAGTGCAACTGTAGTGTACACAAAGCAAAGTTACAAAACCTTTCTGTTACTTCACAATCACAAATCACGGTCTCATCCGCTTCTTGCTTATTGGCAGGAATTGTTCATGGAAGCTACTCTAGATTCTGTATGCAAGGTTATCTTTGGTGTTGATCTGAACACCATGCGTGGAACCTATAATGAAGGCACGGAGTTTTCCAATGCTTTTGATGAAGCAAGTGTTGCTGTCATGTACCGGTATTTTAACTTTCTCTGGAGAATTATGCGATTCTTCAACATTGGATCAGAAGCAGTTCTTAGGAAAAGTTTAAGAGTGATGGATGAATTTGTTTATAAAGTAATCAGAAACAAGATTGAGCAAGCCCAAAACCTACAAGATAACTTACCCGTGAGCACAAAAACTAAAATACTAAAATTATGAATTACTAACTATTCTTAGTTGTGTTTTTTGTATAGGATTAGTACTAATTTGTTGGCACCCTGAATATTTAACAGGTGATGAAAGGAGACCTGTTGTCAAAGTTTATAGAATTGAAAGAAACTGATCCAAAGTACCTTAGAGACATTTCCTTGAGTTTTATCCTTGCAGGGAAAGATACAACAGCAATTACTCTTTCCTGGTTTCTTTATGAGCTTTGCAAGAACTCTGACGTGCAGGAAAAGATTGCAAAAGAAATTAGAGAGACAACTAATGTAGCAGCTGGATCAACCGTTGATGAACTTGCAGCTAGAATAACCGAAGAGAATCTGGAAAAGATGCAGTACCTATATGCCTCATTGAATGAAACACTCAGGCTCCATCCAGCAGTTCCAGTGGTAATTAAGCTACATTACTTCGTTAACATTAATACACGAATCATTGTGAGTGATGAGTTTTTTATTTGACTAACCAATTTTATGATGCATTTCTAGCAAGGTAAGTTTTGTTTTTCAGATGACACGTTTCCAGATGGATTTAGCGTGAGGAAAGGTGATCTTGTGTCATTCCAACCATATGTGATGGGAAGGATGAAATTCTTGTGGGGTGAAGATGCTGAGAAATTCAGGCCAGAGAGATGGCTTGATGAGAATGGAATTCTGAAGAAAGAAAGCCCTTTTAAGTTCACAGCTTTTCACGTAGGAGATTAAACCTTTTACTTTTGTTTATGCAATAAAATAAATAACCAGAAAATTTCTCATTTCATAACATTTGTCCTCTAGAACTCAATAGAACTTGAGACTTACTGTGATATTGTGACACAGGCGGGTCCAAGAATTTGCCTGGGGAAGGAGTTTGCATACAGACAGATGAAAATATATTCTGCACTCCTCTTAGGTACTCACATCTTCAAACTGGCTGACCAAAACAAATCAGTGAAATACAGAATGATGCTTACTCTGCAAATTGAAGGTGGCTTGCACGTTTATGCTTCTCGGAGAGAGAAATAAGGGTCTTGCAGGAATCCACCCTCAAGTACAAAATAAAACAGAACATAAATATAAGCTTATATGCATGCTTCTCTGTTCCTTTCAAAGGTATAACGTAACATCAACTTATTTTTAAGTTGATAAGAACTTATTATGTACGTAGGTTGTTTGGTGTGGTTTTTACAACAATTTACAAGTGATAAACTTATGTACGTAGGAATTCACAATATTCTCTATCTTTAGATGCAACAACTGCATCTGTGTTCACCCCATGACCTGCATAAGCCATTAAAAATAATTAAGCTGCAAAACTTATATAATTAATGGATATAGCTCTCATATATATCAGCAACACTGAGGGAGTGAGGGCATAATGTTATAATTGATCATGCAAATTCTTGTGATGTTTTATCATTACTTCTAACAATGATGTAACTGGTGAGATATTTAAAAGACTAAAAAGACTTTAATACCTATTTCATACAATTGAACTAAAATTGCATATTTATGATGATTTAAGGATTCAATTGATAAAATTGATACATAAGAACAATCATCGTTACAATACTCAAGAGAACAAAAATGTAATTAGACATTTTTTTATACAATGTAAACTATTCGTGATATACTCGTGTTGCAAAATATTAGTGTAAATAAATATTATTTTTAATCGGTAGATTTTTATGTTAAGTATGATTTTTAGGTTAGTTTAAAAGTTAACTAGTTTATGCTAGATGATAAATTTTTTATTGGTTAGTTGTGCAACAAAATTATTTATTTGTTTTTGGTAGAGAAAAGATAAAAAAAAAGTACGTTGTTAATACATATACTGTTTTTTTATAGACTATTAATAAATCTTAATCTCCATGCATAAATTAACAATCAATCAGAACTCATGCAATATGACTTTTATTTTTATATTAGTATAGGAAATTAAAAAAAGTTAATATATATATATATATAGTTATTTTTATCACTTGACAAGCTAAAAAAATCTTTAAATTGTTAGTATATTCGTACATTATTTCCTCGTATTAGTGTATAGACATACATAGGTTTTTATTGATTAAACAACTTAATTCAAATATATGCATATCTTAGAGTATCTATATTTTCTAATAATTTTATTCTTAAATCAACATCACTAAAATAGTTTGAATATTACTACATTATAGTTAATAGTTTGTTATATTTTCCAGTTTGTGGAAATTAGATAGATACTTCTTGGCAACTTGGGACCCACTTTGTAGTGGCGCCTGCCCTTAGTCTTGTGATGGAGAAAAAAAACCCCACTCACACAACAGTCAGAGAAAGGTTGACTAAGAGGTCAACTGCAAATTTGGTGAATTATGTCATCACCAACATTATTTTTCATTTTAGTTCTTACACTATTTTTTTTTCTATATTTTGGTCTCTCTGTATGAAAAACGTTTCCGAATGAGTTCTTACTGTTTGTCAAATTAAATCTGATCTTATACTTAACACCTCTTTTGTTCTTACATCAAAGTTTTGATGCTTCGATTTGATTTTTACGTGATACAATTCTACGTATATTCCAGTCCTTTGATTTCATTTTCATTCTACACGCAAAATTTTATAACTTCATCAAATGATGGATATATGTAGTTGGTCATACATAAATTAAATTGTTGGAAATTTTCAATAGGACTCTTATTACAAGATTGAATATATCTTATATAAGACACTTTCTTTATTTTTTTGTGTTTATTGGTTAATTAACTTTCAATTTCGATCTTTCGTTTTGGATTGGATTGAGAGCGCACAAGAATATCTGAAACAAGTACTTTAAAATGTTTAAGTCAGATGAGTCTGAATTAAGGTATATGTAAAAGTCACAAGTTCATTACCTTACAAATTATAAGGATGTTCACCTTTTTATAGTCTTGGTTATGAGACTTCACCTACGGAAGAAGTTAAGGCAGAGACCTAAGTAGGTCCATATATTCCTAATCATGCTTTAAAGACATAATTGAGTTTTTTAGTCGCTAATCGCTTCAGTGTACTTTCTTTGGTTAGTTCGAGAGGCCGAATAATTCCTCTTAGTTGTTAACTACAGAATTTAGCTGAGATGCCGTGAGGATTCAATTTCCACTTGGTTCAGTAATACAAAGACAAAACTATTAAAATTTAAACTAGTACATACTTTTTTGTTCCACATGTTTTAATAGAAACACACTATTTGACCTCCATGTATAATGCTCAAGAATCAAAAATATATTTTGTTTTCTTGCGATTCTTGCATGTGGCTCAACTTATGAAGATGTTGAGTATTAGATTCCGTTCCAATAAATAATAGGAATGTTCTACACTTATCCAAAATATTTTAGAGACATGTATATCATAAGTTTTCCAAGTTTGCAAGATGATGAGTAGATGTGATTTATTTGAATAAGTGGATAACTAGTTCTTCTTGTGAGTTGAAGTCCCAAATCAAGTAAAAAATATATAAAAAGAATAATATATATATATATATACATATATATATATATAATCATAATCTTATTATTTTAAGATTTTGGATTGAATGTGGTATCATGGTCTCTTACATGAATTTGTCTCATGATTTACTTTTCTCAAATCTTCCTAACGTCTCTTCTCAAAAAAACAAAAAACCTAATAAATGCTATCGGATATCAATGTGGATTTGATGAAAAATGTTTTCCCTTCCTTAAATGGAGAGTATAACAAATATAGAAGAGACTCATAGTTGAGAGAGAATTTGTTAAGATTAAAGTGTAATTAGAGTTTAAAACTTGGTAAAAACTATGCAAGAAGAAAAACACAAAGAAAAAAGTACCACAAACATATTTTTCATTTCCTTTAAGGTTTTGGGTTATAGATAAATTCATACTATTCTGTGTTGAATAAATCAACTCTCAAATGACAGTACTTTTCTATAACTACCATTTGAGCACCAACATTGGAAATGGAGAGAGGCTGACTAAGAGAAAGAAGAACTCTCTAGTTGAGCCCATTATAGTCGAAGAAGCTAATCCTGTCCAGACTAATCAATTATAGCATATGCTTATGCCAATCATAGCATCAAGTCCCACTCCTAACCTCACTCTCCAAACTCATCAATCACCACCACCTCGTAGCTCACCACAAAGTTCTCTCCAAGGGAGGAAGTTCATCGCTTTTTTTATAAAGAGTAAGGAATGTCCCTTGAATCAGGCGGATGATGAATATATGAGTTTGTTAGCTGTGGGTTTATTACGATACATCAAAATAGATGGAAAACCAAGTTTAGGGTGTAGGGGGAACCTTTCCAAGTGAGCATGACACAGAGATGCCAAACTATGTGGTCAAGAGACTAAAACATGTCGTGATCTTGTCATTTTTATTTGTTGTTGATTTCCTAGTTTTAAGGAGTCAGTTAAGAAACTTTAGGTGCTTTGTTTTCCTTATTTGTGTTCATGGCCTATTCCTAGGACCATGTTGTTATTGAGAAATTATTCTTTAAGTTTTATAAATTGTAATGTTTCTGGTTTTTAAATAAAATAGATCTTCATCTTTGTCCTTTATTCTTTTGAAAAATCCCAACAAATTGTATCTCTAGCTCTTTTGTTATGGGGCCTTTAAAATGGATTCTGAAATATAAATTGTAACGTTTATGGTTTTTAAATAAATCAAATCTTCATCTTTCCACTTTATTTTCTTGAAAAAAATTACAACACGGAGGATAGCTTAGACTCGGCTGAGATGGTGATGGTGGTGAAGAAGAGTATGACATTAATTTATCATTGGAAGAAAATTGTTTTCGGTAATGTTTGCTAAGGTGTTGGGTGCATCAAGGATTTGGAGAAGTTCTTGGGTAAAATAGGAACAAACTTTTTCTTCCAAGGTGAAGGAGCTTGATGAGTAGAAGGCTACAGACAACAAAGAGACTCTAATGTGTGTGTGTTTTGAGGTTCTTTATGATTGAAGAAAGATCTATATCTTCTTTATTTGAATAAGAGGAGATGATATTTTATTATAAGCTAGAGTGACGTAAAAGAAATTTAATCAAAACCGTTCAGTGGCAACAAATATTCTTACTAGAAGTAAAACATAGTTAATGATGAGTCGTAGAGAGAGTAAAGTCTCATTTCCAAAAAAACAGAGTTCTCTAATCAGAAGCAAGAACTAATCAGAAGCAAGATTGAGCAGATCCAAAAGCTACAAAGAAAATTATCATGTGAGCGCAACTACTAAATTTTTTGCTTACTATTCTTGATTTCATAGAATTAATACTAACTTGTTGGCAACGCGAAAATTTTACAGGTGATGAAAGGAGACATTTTATCATGGTTTATAGAGTTGAAAGAAACTGATACAAAATACCTTAGAGACGTTTCTTGCAGGGAAAGATACAAGCTCTGTTACTCTTTCCTGGATTCTTTACGAACTCTGCAAGCTTCAATTGCGCAAGAAATTAGAGAGGCAATAGATGTAGTAGCTGGATCAATCATTGATGAACACATCTAGAGTAAGTGAAGAAAACATAGCAAAAATGAAGTATTGTTTTTCAGATGACACGTGGACGAATGGATTTAGTGTGAAAAAAGTGACTTCGTGTCGTTCAAAGTATATGGCGTGCGACGGATGAAAATGTTGTGGTGGTGAAGATTCTGAGAAATTCAGGCCAGAGAGATGCCTTGATGGAAATGGAATTTTGAAGAAAGCAATTTTAAGTATTTTACTGTGTGAATTTTAAAGTGTTATTGTGTCCTTTAAATGTCTTTTGTACGGTAGTGATAAATTACATTAGCGAAAATGTTTTATTAACCCCTTTTGTAACATTGGGAGGGATATGACACTGGAGAGTTTTTGTAATTTTGATGGGAGTATTTTTGTAAGAATGTAAGGGTTTAGCGTTTGAGTGCGGTGCGAAGAGTTTCGAACGAAAGGGAGAAAGAAGCAGTGAGAAGCACGAACTAAACCGTAGAATAAGCGAAGCACAAACCATACTTTTTTCGGTGTAGAGCGTTGAAAACTAGGTAAACGTCTTTTCTTGTGCGGTCGTTGTTGCTTCTTTGTTTGTTGTTCAAGTGTTCAACGTTGTTGGACCATATATTACAGTAGTTGGATGACTTAATTGGTGTAATACGGGCCATATATTTCACCTATGGCATGACACTCATCCTACCAGAACTGGTTACCCAACCACAAGTTCCTCCACATGTACTGACACATGCAAAACTGGTTACCGGTGTGCCTGTAAGTGGTTACTTTTGTGGCGTTTATGACTACCCTCTCTTCATGAAAAAATTCATTTTTTTTAATATGGGCCATATATTTCACCGGTGTAATATGGGTCATATATTATACCCATGGCAGAACTGGACACCCACCCTACCAAAACTGTTTACTCAGCCACACTTTTCTCCACATGTACTGGCACACGCAAAACTGGTTACCCGTGTGCTTGTAAGTGGTTACTTCTGTGACGTTTATGGTCATCCATTCTTCATGAAAAAAATTCAAAAAGTTTTTGAATATGGGTCATATTACACCGGTTAGATGGCTTAACCAGTGTAATATGGGCCATATATTACACCCATGACAAAATTGGACCCCCACCCTACGAGAACTAGTTATCTAACCACATTTTCCTCCACATGTACTAGCATATGCAAAACTGGTTATTCATGTGCCTATAAGTGGTCACTTTTGTGACGTTTATGGCCACCCGAAAAAAAATAAAAAAGTTTTTGAATATGGACCATATATTACATGGGTTTGATGACTTAATCGGTGTAATATGGCCATTCTGAGTAAAAAAAAATATATTACATTGGTTGTTACTAAGAATCGATGTAATATATATTTTTTTTACCCTATTTTGAAGTTTGCGCATCACTACTCATTCGCGCTACTACCCTATTTTGAACTTGTCACGTCACCAAACCATGTCATTGTTACGTATCAAATATGTATTATTGTGTCGACAATCTCAATATATCATGACTCTTAAATTAATTACATACATTTCAGTTTTTTTATCCATAAAAATACTCCTTTGTACCTAAATATGAGAAAATTAAGATTTGTATTTATTTAAGATTTTAAATATTCTAAAATTTTTATTTATATAGGACATTATATATTTAAGATTTAAAT
>Ga0123341_1002769_pt1 | contig 14662 bp, 15 predicted proteins | sample Turbeapinknodule_FD_89959 | JGI IMG/M metagenome (GOLD analysis project Ga0123341, IMG submission 89959) | Root nodule microbial communities of legume samples collected from Mexico - Turtle bean Mexico pink nodule | ecosystem: Host-associated > Plants > Roots > Nodule | place: Mexico: Nepantla... | reverse complement strand
TGGAAGGCGAAGGTGGGAACAAACCGCGCCCCTGCGTGATGAAGGTCGAGGGGGGGAAAGGGAGGGTTAGAAAAGACCCCCCCCCCCCCCCTCGAGTGAGAACGCCAAGGTTGAACGAAACAATTCACCAGTTAAATCCTCCTTCGCCTTTGAGCGAAGGTAAGGTCAGTTATGAACCGTTCGCTTGGGTTAGAGGTCTCGAGAGTGGGAAAGGTAGGCTCGTTTAGAGGACCTCCCCCCTCGAGTGAGAACACCAAGAATGAACAAGTATGGTTCACCAGACAAACCCTCCCTCGCCTTTTGAGCGAGGATGAGGTCAGATATGAGCCATTCCCTTGCGTTAGAGGTCCCGAGTGCGGGAGAGGTAGGTTCGCAGAGAACACCTCCCCCTCGAGTGAGAACGCTAAGGTTGAGAGAAATGGTTCATCAGAGAAATCCTCTTTTAAGAGGTCAGTCATAGGCTTTCCCTTGGGTTAGAAGTCTCGGGAGCACGAAGGGCAGGTTTGCAAAGAACACCTCCCCCTCGAGTGAGAACGCCAAGGTCGAACAGCGCAGTTTACAGTTAAATCCTCCCCCGGTTCTAAGCAAGGGCGAGGTCAGTACAGGTTAGCATGAAAACCCCACTACCCAATGAAGAGTATGCGGTAAGATGAGGCAGACAAGTGTGCTACCTAAGGTTCAAGTGTTTGTCAAAGGTGTTGTTAGAGGCAGCGACGCGAGGTACAACAGTTAATAATTAAGCGAAATAGAAGAGCAATTTTCAGACAGATCAAGACCAAGGAAAGCAGCTAAGAAATTGAGGCATCCAAACAAGCAAGTTATAAGCGAATAATGTATTAAAAGAAGAAATTGTTCGTTTAAAAACCAAGTACAAGCTAGGATAGGGGAGCCCTTGGCACGATCTGCCCATCCACGATGTGGTTCGACGTTGCGAAGGGCGAGGCGTCCATCTCAGGATGTGCACAGGTAACCTGAGGAAGGGCGTCCTCGAACCCCGCGGCGTACGCGTCAGCGACGTCCTCAATCAGCTCCGCCTCGACCTTCTTGAAGTTTTAGCCTGTTGAGTGAGCTCAGCCTCCGCGCGACCAAGCTGTACTTCCTGATTGGTGGCTCTTTCTTCAAGCTTCGCCATCTTCGCCTTCGTCGCGACCGCCTCTTCTTCCAGCTCCACCACCCTGGTGCACAAAGGCAAGACCCTCGTTTCGCGTTTGGTGAAGACTTGGACCAGTTGAGCCAGTTCTTCTTTCTTTTTCTCCTCCACCAGAGTTAAGTCCTCTTTAGCCTTTGCCTCCATCAAGGCCAATTGTTGCTTCAACACCTCAGCCCTATTGATGTGAGCGTTTGCTTGGGCAAGGAGCTTGCAGAAGCCAAGGCCCAAGTGTTCCCTGGTCACATCCTCGTCCGCCTCCAATGTTGCCCCTCGTTGAAACCCTTTGAGGGCATGCTGAAGGATAGCAGGAAGCTCGGGTACAGGTGGGGTTTACCCGGGAGCGCTCTCACCACCACCTTCAAGCGCGAGGAGGCCAGGAGGTGAAGAAGCACTTGGCGGATGCTCCCCGAAAGAAGCAAGGCGGCCAGCAGTGGTAGAGTGAGAGGTCTCATCCACCATCGCCCTGCGCCTCTTAAAGACAGGCCCTTCCACGGAGTCCTCGTCAGACTCAACCTCTACCACCCCTTTGCTTTTCTCAAGAGGGGTTGGAGCAGGTGAGGCCTAGACGGTAGCAAGAGGAACCGCGGCGATGGGAGCGGAAGGAGTGGGGGAAATCGCGATGGCGGCAGAGATGGGGGTGGGAGGAGCAGAAGCACCCGCGGCCCCAGGCACCCTTTGGCGACGAGCAAGGGCGCCAGCAAGCCTCGCCCACTTTTCCTCGTTCAGCATCATACCTGTCAGAATGCAAGGGGTCAGCAAGGCAATATAGAGGGCGAGGGTAAACACACAATCATGAAGAGGCAGAATGTATAAAGCAAGCTAACAGACATAACAAAGTAAGTGCAGTAAGACAAAGAAGATCGGTACCAATTTAGCCCTTGAGAGCCCGAGCGTCGTACTAATGCTTGATCAGCTGGACAGTGTTGATCACTGCCCCCAAACTTGAGAGAACCTGGCACACTTCGCGGTCAGGAAGGGCCAGTTCCTCCAAGGTCTTGGGTTTTTTAAGCTTGATTTCCTTCACCCAGTAAAGAGGGAAGCCATCTAGAAGAGTGGGGTCGTGAGGGGTGCAGCACACCCTAAAGAACTTCCCTTTGAAGCCCTTATAGGATTGTTGGAAGAGCGTGAGAAGGACTCTCCCTGCCACGTCGAGGGAAGGAGGGTGCCCAAAGTGGTTGCACAGTATGGAGAACGCCCTCATGAAGGCCCAGCTGTTGGGATGCAGCTGGGCGGGAGCCACGTTGATTTCTATCAACAACGCCCTCTTGAAGCCGGTGAGGGGGAGACGCAGCTTAATCCGCTTAAAGACAGTTTGGTAGAGGAAGAAGAAGGGTTCTCCCTCGTTAACCCGATCATCGGCACACACGGGTTCGCCCTTAGCATAGGGCGAACCAACACATAAGCATCGCTTTCGCGCCCAAAGAGGCGCCCTATGCAGTCAGGCTCGCCGTTCCGATGCTTCGTCACGTCCATGCTGGAAGTAAGTGATGAAGTCTTGGCGAGAAGTTCTGCAAAGGCCCACGGGTACAAGGCTTTGTAGTTTACATTGGGTGGAGGGTTGGAGGTTGTTTTCGTTTGAGCCATCTCGAAGAAAGCTAGAAAGCAAGAAAAAGGAAGAAGAAAATGAAGGTTCAGAAAAGGACGAAGGCACAACCCAGCAAAAACCGAAAAACCCCACACTCGAAGAAAACCCAGAAAAAACAAAGGAAAGCAGAAAAAACAGAGAAAGCCTAAAATGCGAGGAATTTAAATAGGCTCAAGCAGTTATCAAGCAGCGAAATCGAAGAACAAACGCGATCAATGGATAAAAATCATACCTTTGATTGACGAGTGTTGAAAGTTCTGGTTTTTCGCGAAGGGAAGTGAGAGTGCTTGGAGAAGAAGAAGGTGAAGCACCTAATTCCTTTGTTGTTTTGCACTGAAACTTTTACCATAATTTGATTAGTGTGTTAACTTATTCTGGTTAAAATTTGAACTTCATATTCGTAGTAAAAAATTTGAATAACTTTTAGAACAACCATTGTCAACGCTAAAAGTAGACTTTGTTATTAGTGACCTAGCTTCTTCTTGTATATCAAACTGTTTGATTTGTTTCTCACTAAATCATTTAATCTCAAATTTGTAACATTTTCTCACTTTTTTAGTTAAGACTCTACCATAAAAAATTCACTTCAAAAAATGCTTTGGAAAAATATTACAAATTATGGAACAGCTGGTACTAGTTTACTTTAGATTTTATTTTGTGATCTACTCTACAACATTTCTTAAGTTCCTTTTGTGTGCTAGCCTTTCTTTTGTAACTTTAATTTTTACTTTTCATTTTTGGCTTTCCCTTGATTTTTTTCATAATACTCTCCATTTGAATTTAGCTTCCAAAATTTTAGCTTTTATTGCTTTATTTCTCAGCTTCCATTGGTGCAAGTGCTTCTTGATAATTTTGGTGCAAATGGAAGATATCAAGATAGCTCCTTATGGTGTGATACTTTGGCCTTAAGAATCTTTGTCAAAGAGGATAAGAGGGATCAAAGAGAATTCAGCATAGTTTTATTCATAGCAACACCACAAGCATTCTTGACACAAGACTAAACACCAAGCATTTCAACAAACACTTTGCCTTCACTTTTGTACTAATTTTCCAATGAAGCTTCATGTTAGGCATCGTACCATTACATGAAAAAATATTATTAAAAAAAGAAAAGACAAAAAAGAGAACAAAGAAGTATGGGGACTAGGTCAAAACCCATACATAAGAAAGAACTACAAATCTAGACCTTTCAGAACATAGGTTTTTAACATCTTTTAAGAAAGAATCCCAAAGAGAAACTATGAAAGCAAGGACTTTTATTTCTTATTAGCAGACATCTTAAAACTTTTTTTAAGACATCCAAGCCTCTTAGTAGTTTTAACAACATCACATTCATTACCATTAAGAGGTTGTCACATATCAACCTCACCATTCAAATACTTTTATTAACACTATTCTTTTTAATTGATCTACTCTTTTCCATTTCTATAAAAAGTATTCCAAACTTTCAGAAGAAGAGAGTCTATGATTTTCAAAAACAGATCCTTTGAGAGAGATCTTTTTCAATCTGTTCTTACAAAAATTTCATCTTGTTATGTGAAGGATACACTTTTTTGTAAGGAGAAGAAACCCTGTAGATTTTCTTGTTTCTCTGTTTCATGTAAGTTAAAGCTAGAACCTTTATTTTTATTAACTAAAGATTACTTGTTTGTGTCATTAAAATTGTTTCAATCCCAATTGAACCCACACTTCTAGCACCGCAATGACTTTGCTCCTAGCTCTATTGAAAAGCTCATCGCAGTTCACTTTGACTGTTTTTTAATCTTCTGAGCTCATTCACTGGTTTTCTGTAATCAACCCTCTCTTTGTCCCTCTTCTTCCCTAAGACTAAACACCCCTCAACCAAAACAAGCATGAAGAAGTTCAATCTAATACTTAGTAAATGCAAGAGTTTGTCAAGACATCTAGGAAGATCTTCATCTTGTAATTGCCTAAGGTCCAAGTTTGTTAAGGAAGATTCATGGAAAGTGCATGACATGATGAACATTGTGAAACTATACTTGTTGGTCGCACAAGAAAACAGTATGCGATCAGCTCTAAGTATCTGAATAACCTTCTTCTGAAATCTCTAATGAACAAGTCAAATCAAGAGTAATTATTGATTAGATTTAAAAGAAATATTATTTTTATCTTTATTTAATCCTGATTGAAACGGATTTGTCACTTACACGTTGGAATGAAAATAACAGAAGAGTAAAAAATGTGAAAAGTCAAAGAGAAAACAGAAAAAAGATAGAGTTACACTAGGAAGGATGTTATAAATAAATGATATTTTTTTTAAATAAATTATTTATAAAAATGTATGATTATTACACAACTAGCTCTCTTCAAAGAATACAGTATAGCAAACTTGGATACCAAGAGAAAGATGACCTATGTAAGACAGACACTAACACATACAGATACGACACGAACACGGAAATACGTAAAATCTTTAAAATGTAGGACATGGGAACATGGATTTATATATTATAATATTATATAATTATGAATTATATAAATTGACAATAAAGATTTATATGCACAAGTATGTTCCAGATTATTTTTTGGAGCAAAAGATGTTTTTCATGACTGGTTCACAAGGATTTGTTTCTTATTTCTATAATCATAATAACAATTTATACAATAAAGTTTGATTTTTTAGAAAATTAATGTTTTTTTTTTAATTGTGTTAAAACCGTACTAGAATTGTCATAAATCTAACAAATACTTTTTGAATTGGACACTTCACGAATACGTGTTCTACAGGTGTCATGCGAGTGTCAATTTCTGATACTCGTATCGGATACTGACATGCCATTTAAGAAGAGCGTCCGGACTTTATAGAAGATGACTGCATGAAGTGTGGTTTAAACTTAGATTCATGGTTTCTTACCCAAGATAAAATACTAATTTCATATCATGTCACCTACTTTGTGAATAATGGATAAGATGAGTGAACATGTTCACAACTATAGCTTCACTGCTCCATTTATCCTTTTTTTTGGTATATAGGTAAAACATATTTTTCTTTTGCAATTAAATAGATACTTAAAATTCAAAAAAAAAAATATATTGACCCTTGAATACATTATATTTAACAAATCAAATAAGACTAAGATGATTTAATACAACTGCTTATCCTGCTTGTTAGGTCATTCAGTCATAGACAGAATATTATTGGGTTAATTAAATGTGGAGTACAAGAAAATATTATTTTATGTCCCTCTAACAATCTTAAATGTAAAACTTTCATTTCAATTTATTTTTCCTAACAAAAGAAGCCGTTTTCTTGTAAACTTCATACTTGTGCATCCATAATCATGATTTTACATTTTAAAATAAAATTTTCATAATAAAATATAAATTTATATTGCTGAAGTGCAGGGAGAAAATACGATCATTTGGAATATAGTTACTTTCCTCCACACAAATCAATAATTTCTCAAATTCCCTGGGCAACTAATATTTCCATATATTCCAATGAAAGTAAATTTACTGCAAGAGTAGAAATGAAAATAAGGATCACCACCACTTCAAAAGAAAATTTATAGCAAATTTCACACCAAACTACAAACACAAATTCTATGCAGTTACTGAAAAAGTAAAGATGTATTTTTAATTCAAGCAAATCAAGATATGTTACTCCATAATCCCAAACAATTACAATATGAAACCTATCAACATCCATGGTTTTTGTTGTGTTTGTCCACAAGTTGAAAGAAAAGCTATAAGGTAATTGCACAAAACACACCTATCTCTTAAATTACTTTATATGGATTCTTTATGGTTTCAGGTTAAACAGACAGCTACCGCTAGTAAATTCAATTAAGTATAACTAGGAAGTTGTTTAATCAGTCAATGGAGAAACATTTTTTTAATTTCATAACAAAATTTGCCCAAAAATGGATTACACAAGTTGCATGATCACTGAATCTAGTCTATCCTCAAATTTTCAGGCTTCATTTGATTCATTCACCTGCCGCATTAATTCACTCACCAGCAGTTATATGATTTCATTTTCTTCTAAACTTCTTGGATGATTTTCCATCCTTGAGACCCAAGTACTTGTCGATATCTTCCCCATCATTATCGTCTTCACCCCTCCGTTTCTTCTTCCCTCCAGTCTCCTTCATTTTCTACACAACCAAACAAACAAACATTTGAGTACTTTCTACTATAATATTTAAATCACATAAACATTAGCTGGTGTCAGAAATCCTTTATCATATTTAATTCCAGGAGTAATGTCCTCACATACTCAACTCATACAAAACAAGTTCCAGAGTAGAACCTATGACTTATGCATTACTACCCCAACAGGGTTTTTGTACCATAATTGGATGCTCTCAGAAACTAAATAATACCTGAAAACTGTAATCAATAAAAACTAAATCCAACTAGGGCAACCTCCAACAAAATCTCTCACGTTGATTTAGTAAGCTTCTAAGAAGAAATAGACAGACAAAATAGTCTAAATATAACATCTTAATACAAAATTTTACCGTGGTGGCTAATCTTTTGGCTTCACTAACACGTTCTTCCAAAAGGAGAACTTCCTCTTCCTGTGAAGGATACTCTGGTAGCTTTTTTCCTGAAGAATACATGTACTTCTCAATCCCTGAGAAACTTTTGTTCCTTAAAATATTAAAGTAAAGACTGCTTAGCCATATACTACTCACCTATAAGCTTCTCTATTTGAATGTACCACTCAAGTTCATACTGATTTACAAGGGAAATAGCAACTCCAGAGCGCCCTGCACGAGCAGTTCTTCCCACGCGATGTATATAATCCTGTAGCTAACAAGGTTAGGAATCCAGAGAATATAAAAATAAATAATTCCAAAATCTTTGATCTATTTGCATGACTCCAAGTCTTGAGTTAATTTACATGTGTCATGTATTACCAAGAAAACAAATTCCAATAATTAAAGGAGACCACCTGTGAACTTTTGATTAATTGTAAATTCATAAATATAATAGAACATGTCAAAAAAGAATAAAAGAAATACATAACACATCTTACTTTGGAATTTGTTGGAATATCATAGTTAATCACCATATCTACAGTAGGAATATCCAATCCTCTGCTAGCTACATCAGTACAAAGGAGAATATTGCACTCCCCAGATTTGAACTTGTTCAAAGCTCCAAGTCTCTTTGGCTGTCAAAAGATTATTAGAATAAAAATTAGTATACTCCATTGACTCCCAGGTAAATAATGAAAAGATAAGAGAGGGTTCCTTATTCCATCCTACACCATCCCCTCCCAAGGAAAGAAGAGTTGACAACAAAGTACAAATATTAATAATCATATTACAAGATCTGTAGTACAATTACCTGGCTCATATGACCATTAATAGGTATGGCTTTTAAACCAAGATTCCTAAGGATCAATGCTAGAAGTCGAGTTGCATCACAGGTACGGGTGAACACCATTGATGTACTTCCAGCCATTTCAGTAAGGATATATACAAGGTAGCAATCCTACAAGAGAAACACATAATTACTTAACAGAGTCGTCATATGCAAAATGTCATGATTCATTAAACCCAAAATATATGAATTTCTATTAATTTCATTCCAAATAGCTAAATTATTACAAGTGTTTCATACAAACATTGTACTCTCTAGCATAGCAGTATTTATGGTATTTGATTACATAAAATACTTTCACTTGGCTAAATCAATAGAACGGTAAGAATTAATTTACAGTTAGAGTTCGTCACAAGTAACAGACTGTTTTTGGAAAAAACAAGGACAATATCAGATTTGTACTTAGTGGTCATCCACTCTTGAAATTTCTTTTGTAATACATCTTTAGTCAATAGCCTTTACAGTCTCCGCCCATTGGACCAAGAAGTGACGAGTGTTAAGAAAATTAATGAACAAATGATGGTCATTTCTTGTTTTTAAAATCCAAGATGTTGCTGAATAAGGGAGAATGGGAAGAATTAATTTACAGTTGGAGTTTGTCACAGGCAACAGACTTTTTTTAGGAAAACAATGACATATCAGATTTGTACTTCGTGATCATCCACTCATTAAGTTTCTTTTGTAATATATCTTTAGTTAGTAGACTTTACAGTCTCCATTGGACCAAGAAATGATGAGTGTTAAGAAAATTAATGTACAATTGATGGTCATTTCTTGTTTATAAAATCCAAGATGTTGCTGAATATGGGAGAAGAGAAACCTTGTGTTTGGCAGGCAAGAAACGATACTGCTGCTTCAATGTGTCAACAGTGGAATATTTAGATGCTGCTTCAATCTAAAAAGAATTAAACAATTTGAGTAACATCAGAACCTAAGAATTTATACATACAATACAAGTAATATAACTAATGATAGTCCCCTCGAGAGATGCTTAAATTTATTGCCTATACTTCTAATTTTATAGCTACACACTGTCCCTTAAGAAATAAGCAATATTTATAGTCTATTTTAAAGTAAATGAACCTCTAAGCAATGGTGAGAAACTTTGAATGAGTCCCCACTGAACAAATTTTGAACACCCTAAGGTTAATTTTAAGATATTAATATCTCAATAGAAGGGTGTATAATTTTTCAAAATAGATGACAGGGCAAGGTAATTTAAGCACCTCTCAAAATGTGGAATGTAATCTACTCCATAGATAAACATTTGAACTATTACGATGTTACCTTCACAGGATTCCTTAAACAAACCCTTTTCAGCTTCTGCACCTGCAACAGTAAGTGCAACCAGATATATTAGCTACATAGACATAAAACTAGATGTGATGTCAGCAACCAAGTATCTGCAGCATATAAGAAGCCAATAGAAACCAACATTTCAATTTCATCCGCACCATAACTTAATTATTGAAGAACACACATGTAAACATAAGTACGAACTATAATAGATTTGTCTTAAAATAACGAAGAAAATGCTTTTGATAATCTATGAAAAGATTATACACCAACAATTAGAATTTATGTTAAATTCCAATAAACTCTCCCCAATGACCAGCCACAAATAGGGTTCCATATCTCATATTATATAAAGAAAAATACCTTCTTAGTCATTGTCGCAGAAAACAGGAATGTTCTCCGCTCACGAGGTATCATTTGTAAAATCTCATTAAGTGATTCCTCGAAGTCCTCATTCAACAACCTATCTGCCTCATCTAAGACCTGCTCAAAATAGAGTAATCATGTTAGTCCAAGCACATTTATGGCATAGAAATGCAGACAAGAGTCTCCTGGTGAAAATAGAAGGTATGCCCTCTTACTCTTTGCTTATTTTTTGAACTTTGACATAATTTCAATTTTCTTAAAAAGGAGTATTTATAACTACAAAAAACATTCACTTATATTTGTCAAAGTAAGAAAATGGAATCTAGGAATGAAGCATTCATTTGTATTCCTTCATAAAGTATATGAACATTTATGATGCAGAAAGTAATATCAAATCAATAATTCATTCATTATATATAAAAAAAATGTAGAAATCGTACCAAGTATTTTAATCTACTAAGAGAAAATCCTTTTGTGTTTTTTAGGTGATCTAAAACTCGTCCAGGGGTCCCAACCTGCATGAATATCAAATGCAACATAAACAAATAATAAACAAATACAGCACTCCTAAACCGTGACAGCCAAAAATTAGCAGAAAACTAAAGACAGCACTTAAGTAGAAGCACAATATCAATCTTGTACAAGTAGATTGTGCATAAACTCAGCTTTCTCTTGTTAAATGAATAATATTGTATCATTCAAGTGCAATGTTTCAACCCATAAACAGTCTCACTCAGGCACTGTAATGTTTTTTAACAAAAAGAGCAATAATTAAATATATTCTTCCTCGTGATAAAGACCTAGTTGAATTCCAAGACATAGACCAAAAAATAAGAACAGTCCAAGTAAACATAGGACTTCCACAAGATACAGGAGTTAAGAGGAACACGAACTTCAAATTAAGTCTGTGGGATGAAAATGACCAAAGTTGCAACCAGATTTCATTCATGCAATTAAATTGAGGAGGGGGATAAGTATAAAGTTATTGGTCTATTTATCAAGACAAAGCAAATATAGGATAATGAAAAATCAACTTATGAAGCAAAAAAGAATGGAATCCCTTGTGTTGTTTGAGTTGCCAATTGCACGGGGGAAATTAAATGCATAATGACCAGAACAAAAAACTGGGAAAAAAGTGAAAAAAGAGAGACAAACCAAGACACTTTTTGAACAAGAATTTGAAATTCTAAATCAGTTGATCAATGTTCATTGTAGAATATTCAGTCCAATGAATCTCTTCAATATATAGATAGCACACCTCTAGAGGTGAAATATAAATAATATTATCCTATTCGCCATGATGAGGTTTGTTCTTCTAAGTGAACCAACCATGACATTATAGACTGAGAAGCCTGACCACACCTTGGCTTTAAGGAAGAGAATTAATGCATGACATAAAAAACTACAAGATCAGCTTAACAAACTTGGAGTCTATAATAGGACAATCCTCTTAAAATTTTCCTAAGAAACTAAAAACATTTTTAAGTTTTCAAAACATCTAAAACATGGTATTTGATCAATCATTTCCTTTGCATGAGTTAAATTTTACCAACATAACTATATTAAAGTGAGTGTTACAAGAACCATGTGAACCATGCTAAACAGCTTAACAATTATATTTGAAAGCAAACATGCTAAAAACAATAGAAGGAAAAACCAACAATATAAATTCGTTCCAGCAATAAAATAAATCTTTTTATGCAAATACTCTAACATAATTAGAATTGGATAGCTTCCCAACTACAAAACATCATACATATCTCTCTATGTATATTTATATTCGAGGTAGTAGTTTAAGAAAATAAGAACAAAACTCATCATAATTCTGTGAAAGAGAAATCATACAACTAACACAATGTTTATCAAAAAATTCTGACCAATAATGAATAAGATAAGCCAGTAATTGATTTAGAAACTGACAAACAATAACAAGAAAAAGAATGCATTTCTTTAGTGAAACATTAGTGATATATTTACAAACATATTCATGATTAAATTTTGGATCTCACTCAACTATTACCTAACTTTATCCAAGTACAAGAAACAAATAAAATCAAAGGATGCTTACAGAAATGGTAACACTTACAATAATATGAGGTTGCTTTGCTATCTTGATGGATTGTTGTACCATGTCAATTCCTCCAACAAGCTAGAGAAAAAGGAAAAGATGCCAATCAAATATATTTTTAATATTCATGTATTAAATAGAATATTAACACAGTGCCTAACCACCCTGTAACACTACGTATCAAGCTGAAAAGAGTCTGGGGAACAAACTCAAAGTTATGCAGCAAATAGGAAGCAATAAATCTCAAAAATAATGAATCAATTCAGAAAAATAGATAGAAACTCACCACAGCACACTTCACACCGATTTCTGAACCTAGAGCTTCAAACTGCTCAGCAATTTGAATAGCAAGTTCTCTGAATTGATAAAATGATAAAAAAATAAAATAAACTTGCTAAATATCAGTCAGGACTATTACAAACAATAAAACTTGAATCATATGATGATCAAGCCCATGATTAGGCATCAAATATCGAACCTAGTGGGAGACAGCACGCAAGCAAAGAAATCTTTTGGGCGAGGTGCATCTAAGAGGGCATGCAATATAGGAAGAGCAAAAGCTCCTGTTTTCCCAGAACCAGTTTGGGCAAGCCCAATCACATCTTTTCCTAAAAAAGACAACCCCCGAAAATAAATAAGCAATTTCATAGGAGAAAATATTGAAATTAGAATGGAAAACTATTGAAAAAACAATGCAATCAATAAAAGATATGATATTTATCTATTTATATTAATAGTTTCATGTTGAAAATCTAAGTATTATCATTTTTTTGTCTGTTCCTGTTTCACAACCGGAATTAAAAAGGTAAACATCAGATTGAATTACAAAGCTTAATAAAATGACAACCTTCCAATGCAAGAGGAATAGCTTCTGCCTGTATCTTCAGTGGAGTTTTCCAACCCAATTTTTCGCAAGCTTCAACCAGTGATTCAGCTAAACCCAAATCCTTAAATGTTTTTATTTCTTCATTCTCTTCCACCATTCTTAGTTTCTCACCTATGGATAATTTTCAAAACATAAACATTCTCAGTGTTGTGGTGTTTCTAAACAAAAGCATTCAATAAACCCAAGAGAATTGCACTAAAATTTGAAGAAAAAAAGGAAAACAGTTTCCTTAACGAAAATTGGCTTCAGATTGTTAAAGGGGAAGAAATCAATCTTCTAGCCAAAGGAGTTCTTCGTCCACAATAGGATTTAAACTACAACAAATGGATTTAACTTGTTCAAAACCAATCAGGCTTCTGTCATACTCAAAGGCCTTAACAGTTACATGCAGTGCTAATATGTAGCAGAAAGGAATAATAGCACAAATATATGCTGTAATTGGAGAATCAAATAGGGCAAGTGCTTTCCTCAGCACATTTTTCATGAAAGTTGTACAAATTCACAATGGTGAATGATGATGCTTTCCTAATTGCTTTTCTTTTTCAATCTGTCCATACAGCTTCACATCAGAATTTTATATTATCTAATCTGACAGATTAAAGGGATTAATTATGATTCACAAAGTAGCAAGCAAGGAATTTGGCCGTGGACTAGCTATATTATTGTAATCAAACCCCTTTTTGAGTTATTCCCAAACAAATCGTATTTTGCTTAAGAACTTACAGTATCCACCCACCCACCCACCTGTGTAACTACCACGAGACAAAAAAAATTGCAACCCCATCCCCTATATGCAACGATGGGTACAGCTATAGTGAATATAACACGTTCAAATAAGGCATTACACCAAAGAACTCTGAAGTTAACAAGGCCACTGAACTATACTAGTCGAAAGCTTCCAATACGTGTTGGAAAAAGACATTGCATAAAAAAACGGATTTTTAAGTGAAAAAAGTATTCCTTCAAAGAGCCTGTTGTTGTCAAGGGAAGGCTATAAGAGAAAGGGATACCTAGATTGAGAAAGGGCTTCGTTCGTTTGGGAATTGGTCAGGGAAGTACAGCTTCACACCTTCAGAGGTAGTCGCGGGCTTAAGAGAATTAGCGGCGGCGGCGCGAAGGGCGTCGGAGTCTGGGATCTTTGTCGCCGGCGACTGGGGGTAAGAGAAAGAGGGGACGAGCAATATTTGTGTAAATTATAAAAATTTAGGTATTAGGGCACGGGGAACCCAAAAAATTAAGGGGGAAATATAAAGTAATTACAAAATTTTAAAAACTAACCAAATTTTATCCTGGTCAAAAATTAAGGGCATTTATTTGAAGTTATGGTGTTGTATTTTTAAAAATGTAATTCGATGAAAAAAATTATTCAAATACATGTATGGAAATATGTAATGTTGACTTTATAAACTCTAAATTAATAAAAATAAAAAAATGGAAGTTATAACAAAAATTAAAAAAGAGTTTGTTTGCTTTCATGAATTATAAGTCTCTTTGATTTATTTTTTTGGGAAAAATTATTTATTTTAATACAATAATTATTGCTTATTATAATTTTTAACATATTTTCCTTAGCTTATTTAATAAAGCAGAAGTAGAAAAAAAATCAAGCTTTTACTTTAAACCTCTAAAACCAAAAATTAAAACTTTAAGTCTTAGTAGTATGTGATATTAATTAACTATTTATATATTGAATAAGAATAATTTGAAGTGATAAATACTAATAGTGTAATATAATATTGGTATGTGTTGCAAAAGAAATTCTTTAAGATTAATAAAATAAACATTTTTCATATATCTTAACAAGGATACTAAATACTAAAATAGTGATAAAAAAATTTGGAGGAATCAAATCAACGAAATATTTGCTTTTTAAATTACTGAATTAAAATCAGAAACCCTTAATTTTAGATAGACTAAAAATCTATTTAACTCTTATATAGTTATTTAATATTATAT
>Ga0123341_1002767_pt1 | contig 14663 bp, 11 predicted proteins | sample Turbeapinknodule_FD_89959 | JGI IMG/M metagenome (GOLD analysis project Ga0123341, IMG submission 89959) | Root nodule microbial communities of legume samples collected from Mexico - Turtle bean Mexico pink nodule | ecosystem: Host-associated > Plants > Roots > Nodule | place: Mexico: Nepantla... | reverse complement strand
TGGTCGTCTCTCCCTGATGCTATGGAGCAGGCCAAAAACCTGACTCCGCGACACCATCATTGTGAGGGACGACCACCGGCCTTTCAAACCTGGCTGGCTGGGCTCCGCCCGTTACACCATCTAGGCCCACGCCCGATCTAGTAATTTGACGAGGCGCATCTTCACTGGATGCGGTGGAGGTTTAACTGCAGCGCCGCAATCACCATTCGAAGGCTTTCCTGCCGGTCTTGCCCGCTGACGGGTAACACATTGGGTTCGTAAGGCCCGAGATCGTTGAACTGGGCATGAAGGTCTGCAATCACCCGCGGATCGCTCAAACTATCTCCACCACGCGCAGCACAACGCTCAACCGCTTCGGCGGCTGTTGTGCGCAACAGGATATAGTGAAGGGGCAGGCCAAGAGCCCGGAATGCCGGGAGCCAGCTTGGCCGGACCACGCCATCGAGTATTACAAAGTAACCATGGTTGGCATAGCGGGCCGAGATATCAGCAGCGATCTGCATGACCATACGGTTTTGCTGATCGGACTCCGGAAGCCAGGGGTCGATATGACCGTGCTTGATGTAGCCCCAGAAGTCGTCGGAGTGGATATGCACCTTAGGCACTCCGGGCGAGTGCGCTAGCTCATCGGCAATCGTGGTCTTGCCTGAGCCCGGATGGCCAGAGAGAAGGAGAATATGGCCTCCGACATCGTTCATCATGCTTGTCCCTGTTTGCTCTTAACCACGGGAACAGTTCTCGAACCGCAATGTGGCGACATCGGAAACCTAGTACCACAAGAATCTGAATCAAAGCCGACTTTTGCGGCGTTGCAGAACGGACTTTTGCAGCAGCCGCAATGACGCGTATTTGGCGCAATCCGGACGAGGCGGACTTCCGCCGCGGCCGCCGCCATCTCGATCATCAAGCGGAAACATGACCATTGCAGAACAGCGCAGCCATTGTTCATCGAACCCGCAAGAATAAAACGCCAGAGCATCACCTGGGTTTCGGTTCATGCCACCAGGCCCTTGGTTAGCTCCAGCGCCTGGCGCTCGAACAGACGGCGATAGATGCCGTCGCTGCGCCGGATCAGCGCCTGGTGGTCGCCCTCTTCGATGATCTTGCCCTTGTCGAAGACCAGCAGCCGGTCGAGCGCCCGCACCGTCGACAGCCGATGGGCGATGACAAGTGTCGTGCGGCCGTCCATCAGGCGTTCCATCGCCTGCTGGATCTGCACTTCGCTCTCGCTGTCGAGGCTGGACGTCGCCTCGTCGAAGATCAGCACTGGCGCATCGGCCAGGAAGGCGCGGGCGATGGCGACGCGCTGACGCTCGCCGCCCGACAGTTTGACGCCGCGTTCTCCCACCATCGTCTCATAGCCCTTAGGCAGGCTCATGATGAAGTCATGGGCGCTCGCCTGTTTCGCCGCCTGCTCTATCTCGCGCCGCGAGGCATTCGGCCTGGAATAGGCGATGTTCTCCGCCAGCGTGCGGTGGAACAGGATGGGCTCCTGCTGCACGATGGCGATCTGGCCGCGCAGGCTTGCTTGCTCGACCCTGGCGATATTCTGCCCGTCGATGCGGATCGAGCCCGAATTGACGTCGTAAAGGCGCTGGATGAGCTTGACGAAGGTCGTCTTGCCCGAACCCGAGTGCCCCACCAGGCCCACACGCTCGCCCGGCTTGATGGTGACCGAAAAATCCTCATAAAGCGGGTCGGGATGAGCGCCATATTGGAAGGTGATACGATCGAAGACGATCTCGCCCTTTCCAATCCTGATGGGCGTGGCGTCCGGCCTGTCTTCGATACCGAGCGGCATCTTGTCGAGCAGCACCAGCTCTTCCATGTCGTTGACGGCCCGTTGCAGGTTGCGGATGTCCTGGCCGACATTGCGCAGATAGCCCTGCAGGACGAAGAACATCGCCAGCACGAAGGTGACGTCTCCAGGCGACGCCAGCCCCTGCTGCCACATGATGAGGCCCGTTCCCAGAATGCCGGCCTGCATGGAAACCATCATGAAGCCCTGGATCGTGCCACTCAATGTCCCGCGCTTCCATGTCCGCCGTGTGCGTTTGTCCCACCGGCCAAGCACGTGGCCGAGCCGGATCTCTTCGCGGCTTTCAGCGCCGAATGCCTTGACCACCGAGTTGCAGCTGATCGCATCCGCCAGCGCCCCGCCGAGCTTGGTATCCCAGGCATTGGCAAGCCTTGCCGCCGGCGACACGAAGCCCATGGAAAGCACCACGGTGACGCCGATATAGATCAGCGATCCCAGGCTGACGATCAGTCCCATGATCGGCCAATAACTGCCGAGCACGATGCTGGCTCCGACCAGCATGACGATCGACGGCAAAAGTGCGACCAGCAGCAGATCGTTGAGCGAATCCAGCGCCCACATGCCGCGGGTAATCTTGCGCACCGTCGAACCGGCAAAGCTGTTGGCGTGCCAGTCGGTGGAGAAGCGCTGCACCTTGTGGAAACCACCATCGGTGACATCCGCCATGGTGCGCAGCGTCAGCCGGATGATGCCGTTGAAGATGAAATACCGCAGCGCAGCGCTGCTGAGGCCCAAAGTGACGACAATGACGAAGGCGCGCAGGGCGCTGTCAGCCGGATTGCTGCCGGCGATGGCATCGACGATCTGGCCGGAGAATACCGGCACCATGACTTCTGCCAGCGTGCTTGATATCACCAGCACGATGATCAGCCCCACCAATCCCCGCCGGTGGCGCCAATGATGAAAGATAAAGCCGAGCACGTTGCGATAGGCATCGGCGCGGAAATCGAGCTTCTTGCGAGTCATTTGAACCAACCCGGCACCGCATATCGGCAACCGGTCCTCAAAAACGAGAGTTAAATGGCACAGCCCAAGCGGGAGACGAAATGATCCCGTCAGATCAATCGGGCTATGAAGGAGGTGAAAACCGCATGTCGGGCGCGCTTGAGGCGGGCCGCGAATGGAAATGACCTAGTGTCGGTTCATTCCACACGGGAGGAATTTGGTTTCTGCTGATCGCATGCAACGCCTCCCTTATGTTCGATCTGACGCGGTAAGCCTCTTGTAGCGAAGACGATCGCCGTTGCCAACCGGGTATTTACAACCTGACAGAAAGTGATGCGAAAACGACACAATCTGGAACGTGCAGGTTTAGGCAGTGGCGCTTGACAGGTGCTGGTGGCCAGGTTCGTCGAGCCCATCGCCGACACGCTATGCCAAGCTCGAAAGGTCGGTCGGCTCCGGTTTTGCACCGGCTGCCGTCAACATCGCGTGGACCTGACCGCGGTGGTGGGTCTGGTGGTTGAAAAGTTCGACAGCACAGTGCGCCTTTGGCCTCTCGACCCGCGTTGCGCCGTCCCCGGGATACCAGACAAGCATGCGGTCAAAGTCTGCGTCGTGCAATCGTTCTGCCCACGCTCGATTTCCGCGTTCCTAGGAACTTCCGGTTATGTTGATCGCACGTTGTCCCGGAGCAGCTGTCTACTAACGCAACACCACCGAAACCGCGTTCCTGTTCCATAAATCTGCTTACGCGATTTTCAATAAGCCATTGGAAATGAACATCTATCCAGAGCGTACTGTGTGCAGTGGTCGGACGGCGCACAGTTCCCAGTATTCGAATGGGGTCCCACGAGACGCGACGCCAGCCCGCGCCAACCCGAGAAGACGGTAGCGCCCGGTCAGGGTGCATTTTGAGAGGCAGATGAGACAGGTCTAACCCACGAAACCAACGCGTGGCATCAGTTGTCAGCAGCCCAACCCCGCTCTTCTGTGATGGCGTCCTGGCCCAGATCCGGATCTTCCACGATCAACCCGCAAGGGGTCCGCTAGCAAGCTGCGGCCGCTCGGGCTGCACCCTCGCGGTGATCGCGCCCGTCCCTGAGCCCTTTGAGGAGCCATCGAGCGGGAATTGGCCCGCTCCCAAATGGAGCCTCGCACATGTCGCACGATCTTTCCCTCGCACAATCCCACGCCTTCCAGCTTTCCCGCGACCTGATGGTCCCGGTCACCGTCTTTGAAGTCGACGGCGAATATGGCGTCCTGCCCTCTGACGAAATCGACGCAAGCGACGACCTCGACATCGTGCACGAGTTCTTTCCCTGGCCGGCTCACTGAGCCGGCAGTTGCCAAACCGGGTGCCGCTGGCGACCTGTCGGCGGCAAGGGAAGCTTCGCCGCGGGCGGTGCAACCTTGCACCTTGCTTCCCGCGCCCTTGCCCCCTCTGCTCTTCGCGGCGGCCGGAAGATGTTCCGCCGATTATGCGGGAAGTTAAGTTGAGGAGCGATCGCAGGCGATCGGGAAAATCATGAAAAGAGAAGAGGTCGAGAAAATCCGCGAAGCGGTGAGCTGCGCTGCCGTCCTCGAACAGGCTGGCTTTGCGGTCGACATGAAGGAAAGCACTCGCCGGGCGGTGAAGTTTCGCAAAGGAGCGGAAATCATCATCGTCACGCACGAAGGCCGAGGCTGGTTTGATCCCTTGAGCGACGACAAAGGTGACATTTTCGACCTTGTCGCCCTGCTCGAGCATTTGACCTTTTCGGATGCCATCGACCGTATCGGCTCTCTCATCGGTTACAAAGCTGCGCCTACCATCTGGAAGCAGCCGTCGTCCAAGTTTGGATCGCCGGATATCCTGACACGATGGCGAGGGCGCCGTCTTCCAGGCACAGGGTCCGGCGCCTGGCGGTATCTTTGCTGGACGCGAGCGATCCCGGTTTCCATCCTGCGCTCGGCAGTCAATCAAGGGATCGTACGAGAAGGGCCATTCGGAAGCATGTGGGCCGCTCATAGCGATGGCGCCGGGCTGGTGGTCGGATGGGAGGAGCGCGGTGCCGCCTGGCGCGGCTTTTCCACGGGTGGCAGCAAAGTCCTGTTTCGCCTGGGTCCAACTGACGCTCTTCGTCTCTGCGTGACGGAGGCCGCAATCGATGCGATGAGCCTCGCCGCTATCGAAGATCTGCAAGAAGGCAGCATCTATCTTAGTACGGGCGGCGGGTGGTCCCCCAGAACCGAAGCGGCGCTCATCGACCTTCTCGCTCGCCCTGGCGCCCTCCTTGTGTGTGCCACCGATGCCAATAGCCAAGGCGATACTTTTGCCCGTCGTCTTCAGGCACTAGCCGTACAGGTCGATCGCCCCTCCGTCCGTCTCCGCCCGCCGGCGGAGGACTGGAATGAAGTCCTGCAGGAGAGAAACAGATAGAAATCTAAGAGTGAAGGCAGAGAGAGGCGTGCCGCATCACCGCCGACCGCATCAAGGGAGGCTTTGCCCGGCTAAAGCCGGCCCTTGACACGGCCGATCGGGATGCCGGCGGCCCGGACGGTGTCATGAGGGACTGAAAGAAGGTGATCGGAGTGGTCATCGCTTGGTCCCGAAACCCTGAAGGAGCCCAAGATGGCCCCTGAACATTAAAGGGGCGCAGATATACGGTAGGCGGATCAAAGGGCGAACGCGATAGATCGGAAGCCGTTTTCATCTACAGCGGGCTTGTCCTCCCAGAGGTAGTCGCCGGTCAGGTTCACATGCTCCCATGTGAGCGGGGACAGACTGGAGAGCAGATGATCTGGGACAGCCTGTCCGGCGTTGCGCAGAACATCGACGACCCTCCCGGTATAGATCGTGTTCCAGTGAATGATGGCGGTGACGATCAGGTTGAGCGCAGATGCCCGGATCGACAGGTTTTCCTGGCTGCGATCGCGGAAACGGCCGAGTCGATGAAGATTGACGGCGCGTACGAGGCTGTTGCGGCTTTCGCCTTTGTTTAGCTCCGCGGTCGTTGTCTTGCGCAAGTCCTCGTCGTTGATCCAGTCGAGGGTGAACAGTGTCCGCTCGATCCGGCCCATCTGCCGCAGCGCCTGGGCAAGGCCGCTCTGCCTTGTGGTCGCAGATAGCCGCTTCAACATCAAGGATGCGCTGACGGTGCGCGTGCGTAACGAGGTCATCAGCCGCAAGATCTCATCCCAATGCGCCCGGATCAGATCAGCGTCGATGCGATCTCCCATGACATTCTGGAGAATGCCATACTGCTTCCCAGTGCCGAAGCCGTAGAGGCACCTTCCGTCAAGATCAGGGATCCGAGGCACGAAAGCAAAACCGAGAGCATGGCAGAATGCGAAGACGAGATCGCTGACGCCACGGCCGTCCACGTGATGACGGACGATGTCGAGACCTGCGTCAGTTTCGAGAAGCGCGTCTAGGACATGGACCGCTTCACTCGCCGTAGCGGCGATGATCTTTGTGTGGAACGGGGCGTATCGGCCAGAGATCGCGGTGTAGAGCTTAATGATGGGATTGTTGCCGTAACGTCCGTTGACGCCACCGGCGACTTCACCGCCATCGCCGAGATGGATATGCTGCCCATCAGACGATGAAACGGTGTGCGAGCCGAATACGGCTGCGAACGGGGCGGCATGCTGGGCCTCGACCAGCCGGGCGAGTGCCAGGGTAAAGGTCTCCTCCCTGAAGTGCCAGATCGCCATTTGCTGTAGCTGACGACGTGTGATGCCGGGGCAGGCAAGCGCCATCTTCGAGAAGCCGAGATTGGTGGCTTCGGCGATGAGAGCCGCATAGAACACGCGCATGTCGCTCGGTGTGCGTCCTGTTTGAAGATGCTCGAACAGGGAGCTGAAACCGGTCATCCGGTCGATGTCGGCGACAAGGTCGGTTAGCCTGATCGGCGGCATGGCCGTCGCGATCCGCCTTGCAAAAGCAATTGCGGTTTCGGCCTCAGTGGTTTTGACGGCCGGCACCCGCAAGCCTTTCGCGCCGATGCGCGTGTCGCCCCGGCCGGCTTCCAGTCGGCTTTCGGCCTCGCGCAGCTTTTGCTCAAGCGCTTCGGCTTTCTGGGCAAGGTATGTTTCGACATCGACCGGGATGGCGACGGGAATTCGGGCCTCAGCCTTGATGATGGCGTAGGTTTGCTGCGAGATCATATCTTCGTCGAGGGCGCGATAGGTGCGCGACCCCTTGATCCAGATCTCGTTGGCAGCGATCCGGTTCTTCAACTCGACGATCATGAAAAGTTCCAGCATTCTGTGATCGACCGAGCCGTCCGCTGCAATGATTTCCTTGCTCCAGCGTTTGTCCACCAGATCGAGAGCGACCTTTACCCACGGCGGATTCGCCGAGCGCCGGCGGCCTTTCCGTGCCGCCCTCATTTGCATCACGACGCCGATGAAATCACTGTTCTGACGGTTTCCCTCAAAGGTGAAGGCTGTCAGGAACGGAGCGGCAAAGCGCCGGATACGCATATATTGAGCCGGGAGGTAGACGATCAGGTCATCATGCTTGTGTGTACGAGAGGCAGCCTTCGCCGCCTCGGTTGCCTGCATCAATTGCTCCCAACTGGCGACCGCGTTGACGGCCTCATCGAGGGAAAGCCCAGTTTCCCGTTTGGCGGCAATCGCCTCGCCAAAGCTCACGAAAAAATCCAGCGCAGATGTCGCCGACGCGGCGTTTTCCAGCAGTTGCATGTCCCGGGTGGCCTCTGCCTGCCGGAACGCCTTGCCGATCAGAACCTCGAACATGCCGATCGCCGCATCGGTGAGGGCGATTTCCATCTCCAGAAGGAACGCCACAAGCGTCGCATGTCGGCGACCGGGCCGCATTTGCTCGAAATTCTGAGCTGTCAGGCGGCGACCTTCCTGCGCCATGCGGCGCACGCGATGGGCCGGGACCGCCTGAAGCACATCGTTGGAGATACCGACATGGCGCACGGCCTCAAGCCGGTCGATGAATCCTCGCATGGCCGCTTCGCCGGCCTTTCCAGGCGACTCACGCAACCAGGATATACCGCTTTGACGAACGCGCGGCCCGGTGCCCAGCAGCGCTTCCATCCTGATGATGATATCCGGCGGCAATCTTCCGGCGACATCGGCGAAAAGGGTTTCCTCGGCCTCGGTGCATGCCTGCCCGGCCAACCGTTCGAGCACCGTGATGCCGGGAATGACGATACGCCGACGGCGCATCTCGTCAGCAAGAGCCGCAACAACAAATTTGTCTTTCGTCGAAGCGATTGCCACGCCGCGCGCGAAGGCAAGCAGGTCGGCGCGGAGCGGGTGAGACAATTCGCTGAACCCATAATGCTGGCGAAGGACAGCCAGCTGCTCGTAGCGAGTGGGCGTTCTTCGTGCGAAGCTTGCAAGCGCCTCCGGTTCTATCCTGAGCTGCTCTGACAGAAATGCGAGCGCACTTTCCGGGATCACCTCCTCACGCTGGATCAGTCGGCCGGGATAACGGAGCGCACAGAGCTGAAGTGCGAGACCAAGGCGGGTGTCGTCCCGCCGCCGCGTTTCGAGAAGGCGATGGTCTTCGTCATCGAGGCTCCAGTGACGTATCAGGGTGTCTTCATCGGTGGGTAGGGCGAGGAAATTGTGCCGTTCGGCATCCGTTAAAATCATCCGGCGTGGCATCGGTACTCCGTTTGTCACAAAAAGATCGGAGATAACCGTTCACGGAGCTTACATTGCAAGACGGGTTATGTGACAATCTACAGGCTTTGGCACTGCCATGCGAAGATTGTCACGCAGACGGACGTATAAATGACGACCTCAATCGGATATGCGCGTGTGTCCAAGGCTGATGGTAGCCAGCTTCATGACCTTCAGCGCGACGCGTTGATCAAGGCAGGCGTTCTGCCGGAACATATCTATGACGATGCAGCGTCCGGCCGCCGCGACAACCGGCCCGGCCTCGAGGCTTGCCTGAAAGCGATGCGTTCAGGCGATGCACTGGTCGTTTGGAAGCTGGACCGACTCGGCCGCGATCTGCGCCATCTCGTGAATCTGGTCGATGACCTGACGAAGCGGAACATCGGTCTGAAGGTACTGGCCGGCGAAGGCGCGTCGATCGACACGACGACCGCCAATGGCCGGCTAATCTTCGGGATATTCGCCGCACTCGCAGAATTTGAACGGGCATTGATTGTGGAGCGGACAAGAGCAGGACTGGAAGCTGCCCGCGCGCGTGGTCGAAATGGCGGTCGGCCGTTCAAGATGACGCTGGCGAAGTTGCGTCTCGCCCGTGCAGCGATGGGTCAGCCGGAAACAAAAGTGGCCGATCTATGCGCCGAACTGGGGATCACCCGGCAGACGCTCTATCGGTTCGTCGGCCCGAATGGCGAATTGCGAGCCGACGGTGAAAAGCTGCTCGGTACCCGCACGCGCAAAACCTGAAGCAGCACATGTCTCGCGGCCCTTTTGCTCCTACACTCTGCGACCTAACTGGAGGCGAAGAATCGACCCGTTCCCGTCATCAGTGACAAGGGCGACGAACAGCTCTGTCGAGCCCGTTCCTGACGCTCTGAGTACTTGGGCTCCAGCGCGCCCGCTGCCGGGCAGCCTGCCGCATCACGTGCGGCGGAAAGGCAGTGCCAACACCGAAAGCACCTGGCGATATTCGGGCAATTCGGCGTTGGGATCGGTGCCCAGATCGCGCGGCGGGTTGCCGGGGCGATAGACGAATGTGCCGAACAACTGGTCCCAAACAGTGAGTGTTGCACCGTAGTTCTTTGCCTCGCTCATTTCCGCGGAATGGTGGTAGCGGTGGACTTCCGGGCCAACGAAAACGTAATTGGCCCAGCCCATTCGCAGATCGACGTTGAAATGGCTGATGATGCCGTGAAACGCATTTACCACCAGAAAGATCAGAACTGCTTCGGGCTGATAGCCCATAAGCCAGATGGGCAGGATAATTGCCAGGCCCTGAATGAGCACCGAGTTGAGCGGATGCATGACCGCATGCATCATCAAATAGAGCCCGTGCGGCAGGTGATGTGCCGCGTGAATATGCCACAACACACGCCCAAGCGGCCCCCGTAACTGGTGCATGGCGCGGTGGATGTGGTAGTTCATGAATTCGAATATGAGGAACAGAACCGGCACCTGCAACCACAGCGGCCAGTTGCGTGCGGGTCCGTCAGTCTGTCCCGAGATGGTGATGGAGACTATCGCCAACACTGCCGACAAAAGGCCGATCGATCCGCCCGACAGCGCGATATAGACGATGTCGGGCAGCAGGTTGCGCCACTTCATCGACCACCGCCGCTCCATGGGTAGGGTCAGCTCGATGACTAGATAAGTCAGCAAAAGGGGCAGAGTGATCAGAATCCACGCCGGCCGCTCGTCCACATTCATCTGCATAAATTTCGCAAGGCCGAAGATGATCCAGGTCCAGGACGCGGGATAAAGACCCCAGCGCACAATCCGCCGGAGAGGGCCGTTGTTTTCCATGATAGTGTTCCTTGAGTTTTCGGACAGGTGTTGGATAAATCCGATAGACAGGAAGATGGAAAGGGAACAGACCCCCATGAACGTTTCCGGACAAACTCGGTGTGAAATGTCCGCCGATCCGCGCGCGGCGCGCACGCGGGCGGCATTGAAAGAGGCGCTGATGCAATTGTTGCAATATAGCGACTGGGGGGAGATCACTGTTGCCGGCATTTGCCGCCGTGCCGGAGTCGCACGATCATCTTTCTACGAGCATTTCACAACCAAGGCCGAGCTGCTGGACGAGATTTTTACCGACTTGATGTGCGACATCATAACTTCGGCACGCCCGGGCGATCCGCTGGGCACGCTGGACTGGCTTGTGGACCATGTGGCGAAAGCCCCCAAGTTCTTCGCGCATGCCATGGCTGGTGGGCGCGGCGACACACTCCTGCCCCGCTTTCGCGCAGCACTGATCCGCCGCATTGAAGGGGAACTGACCGCACGGGCAATTTCCAATGCGGGCGCCAAGGCAGCCTTTTTGATCGGCGGCTCGATGGCCTATCTTGCAGAGGTGAATGGCAGCGGCACACACGCTATCCTCCAGGAAATGGCCGCACGGGTACTCGCATAACCTCGACGCTGCGTTCAGTGGCAGCTTCGTCCGCTTGGCGGTCGTTCGTGCTGACCGCAGCAGACGACTGCTCCCCACCCAACTGTGACCTCGCCGGTGGAGACCGATCGGTTGGGCGTTCATCCTTTGATCTTGCTACCGTATATCTGTGCCCCTTTAATGTTCAGGGGCCTTTTTGTCAGCCACGACGAGCGGGGCGATTTCACATGATCGTGCCCAATTCCGATAGTCGGCCGCTGCGTGCGTATCACCGAGAAGAAGAACATTAAACGGGAGAAACGCCGGCAAGGGGACCGCACGGATTGCCCGAGGAGACATTGGGAGCCAATTGATCGGATCGACGCCGCAGACCCGGCGGGCCGCGAAGGTCCTTATTCCCTCTGGGGTCAGATCATAGATACTGGAGGGAAGGAAAGCGGCCGCGCGTATAAGGTGGGAATTGTAACAAAGGCTCATCGAAAAGCCTTGCAACGGCGTCGCCTGATTGGGTTCACCGTCAGCGACAGGGATGATGAAACGAACGGAACCGTCGAGCGAATAGGTCTGCAGGAGTTTACTCCATGATCGGCGGCAGTTGCAGAATTGATCTGTCGTCCGGTAACACGCTAGCTCACCGTCTCTGGAAAATCTACTTCTTAAAGTTGTGGCCCAGCAAGGCTTTGATGAACCAAAGCCGTATGGATCGACCTTGGCCCAATACATTGCTTCCTGACGAGCTTGCAGTTGTTGCCTTTTCGATGTCGCCGTCCGCAGTAATGCGTTCATGTTCCACATCTGATAAAGGAGTGGCACTGCAACAGTGTGAACGCGATTCTTGGGCTATTTATCCGAAAACTACGAAGCATATTTTGCCACCGCGTCAGAACTTCTGACGGTCGAGGGGATGATCGAGGCCGCCGATACGTTGAAGTCTTCTGTGCCGAAGATCGAAGAAACCGGCTACGATAATTGGAATGGCGGAACGACAATCTGGACCATCTACTTGCGGATGGAACCCAGCGCCTACGCTCGGCTTGGCGCCAATCGTGAGGCGTTGGAAGAGCAGATTTATAATCGGCTCAAGCAGGTCCTCGAGCAGTACACGGAGGATTGGTTCAGCGTAAAAATCGTGCCTGAAGTCAAGCCGCGCCCCGAATGGAGACAGGGTGCCAATGATATTTCCCGAGTTGTCCGCCAGAATATTTTTGACGGTCTGCGTATCGATGGCGTCGTCTGGAGCGGTAGGCTTGAAGAAGTCGAATTCTTGGAACGCCTCTACGACCTAACGACATTGCCTTCCGGTGACACCCGCTACTCGGACGCCGCAGGGGATATTTGGCAGCATCGTGTCAATAACCCCCAAGATTGGGATGATGACTGGATCTATGGGGACGCCCGGTTCAATCTGTTGCAGGGTCCCTCCGATCTATTTCTGCGCTTTCTTTGCGAGACTGTGCACCCCGTGGTCCGCCCTGACCGCAACGAAGCGCTCAAACTCGTGCAGCAGTTCAACGATCAGCTCCGACAGGAGGGCTGGCACCTTGTAGAGCAGGAGAAGATCGCCGGCCGCCCTCGCTTCGTCGGGCGGCGGATTCAAAATTCGAGCGTCCGATCGGTTTCGCGAGCGCGCACCGTCGCCGACGCGCTGAATGCGGGCTGGATGCAAAAGGAAATCGAAAGGCTTGAAAACGCTGTCGACCGCGATCCCGCGCTGGCTATCGGAACAGCAAAAGAGCTTGTTGAAACTTGCTGCAAGAGTATCCTGTCGAAGCGCGGTGTCAGTGTCGCGCGCAATGACGATCTCCCCAAGTTAACAAAAGCTCTGGCAAAAGAATTAAAGCTCGTTCCGGAAGGCATCTCGGATGAAGCGAAGGGCGCCACGACGATAAGACTTATCCTACAGAACCTTTCCGTCATGACGCAACATCTGGCGGAATTGCGGGGACTGTACGGGTCCGGCCACGGGCGCGACGGGAAACACCGCGGGTTGGAACCCCGCCATGCGCGCCTTGCTGTCGGCGCTGCTGTGGCTTTCATAGACTTCGTCACCGAAACCTATCATCAGCGCTATGCTACAAAAGACGAGTAGATGCATGCCTCAGCTCACGGCGAGCGCTGGAGTCTCAAATCAGTTACCCGGATCGGTGTAGGATCTGGTCATCCAGCATGTCGGTCCCGAGAGCATACTGCCCTTGAAATTCGGGTTTCTCATAAAACGAGCTTCAACAATTGGGGCGTTGTCATAGTGTTCGAGCACCGCGAGTGCGTTCCGCTGCCAATACGCGAAGTTGGGAAGTAGCTGCTTTTTTTGCACCGGCTTTCTGTGAAGCCTAGTCTGTTGGGAAGTCGAAGGAAGGCTTTGTAAGGTCCAGCATGCCGTGCCGCAGGAGTGCCTTATCCAAGCGATCAGAGATCCATCTGCAAGCTTGTGGCGTGAGCTCCATGTGCGGTTTTCTCATTATGGCGCGGCGCGGGTTGATGTTGTCGCCATTGTCCCTCGCTAGATTGCGTTGAGTAGGCGCAAAGGAAGCTGCTCCAAGCTCCTCCATCATATCCACCATGGATACACCTGCTGAAAGCGGCCCGTTGACGAAAATTGGATCATGAACGCGGACATAGTGCGGCCAATTTTCTTTCCATTCTCTCAAAGCAAGATCGGCTTGCGTTGCATCATCTAGGTTTGGTCGATGCTTCCTGCCGATGGCGCGTCCGTAGATCACGTAGTCGCTGCGAGCTTGAACCATGCGCGCCATGAACATAACGGCACCATCTTGAACTTGGCGCGGCCGTTTCCCTTTAGGGTAGGTGCAGGCCCAGTGTGAACCAGATCGAATGACCTCTTCTTCCACCAGTGTGGTAAGAGCTGCGCGGTTGTCGGCCCGCCCGAAAAATTTGACAAAAGACTGCAGAGGCGTCTCTGTGGGAGGCTCCAGAACGAACGGTGAGACCGCCCGGACAACTTCGCCAAAATCTGGCAGCTGGCTGCCAATCCTAGCCCCTGCGCGAAGCGGGGCAAGCTTTAGGCGCCACTCCTCAATGGCTGACGCTGTAAGATCTGTTTTCGTGCAGTCCCACAAACCCTTGAAGTAGTTGTGACATTGCAAGGAAATATCGGGGTCATCCGTAGTGAACCCGAATTCCTTGTTTTTGAACATCGCGGACTCAGTGAGATTGGCACTGGTGACGATCGCACGGGTGCTGCCGAAGACATACATCTTGGAGTGGACGCCAACAATACCGCGAATTTTCGCGCCGCTTTGTAACAAGAGCTCGAGGGCATCCAGATCGCTTACGCCCGCGTTGAATGCGTTAAGATCGAACCGGGTCACAATCCGAAAGTCCGCGGGCGGTCGCACCGAAAGTAAGCGCTCGGCGGTGCGCCTCTTGATAAACGGACAAACAATCAAGATGCTGCCAGGTGTGGCCTGGACTCCCGCATCGATTTCGTCCGCCCAGCCGGAGTCCAATAGTTTGAAGCTCACCGATCCCCCTACAGCATTTCATGGAACAGTCGCCAAAATTAATTCCTCGCCGAGCGTGCGGGCGCTGCAAAACGCGCGTCATCCGGCTGGAATTTCGACCTCGAGCTTGTTCTCGATGGCAGTGTAGATGTCGATGTCTGCGCCCGGTGCCCGGATAGACACTACAAGCGCATAGCGGGCTGCTCGATCCCAACGCTGAAGTCCTGGCTTTTCCTTCCACCAGCCGCTGACCGGGAAGACGCCAATCGCATCACGTTCGGCGAGCGCTGCAGCGCTGCCCCGCCAGATATCGGAGTGCACAGACCCTCGATCACGTATCATGCCGAGAAACCAGCTGTCGCCGCCAGCCGCCGCACCAATCTGACCTTCTTCCTCTGCTTCCGCT
>Ga0123341_1002766_pt1 | contig 14664 bp, 20 predicted proteins | sample Turbeapinknodule_FD_89959 | JGI IMG/M metagenome (GOLD analysis project Ga0123341, IMG submission 89959) | Root nodule microbial communities of legume samples collected from Mexico - Turtle bean Mexico pink nodule | ecosystem: Host-associated > Plants > Roots > Nodule | place: Mexico: Nepantla... | reverse complement strand
CTTTTATATACTATATATATATAGAATTTCTCTTGTGAAAAAAAGACCAATTCCATTCAAGCGATATTAGACATTTCCACATAAATGATAGTGTCATATGCGGCAAATAACTGCGCCAATTTCCTAGTTTTCTCCATCTCCTTCAAGGGAAAATCACAACTTTTTACCTATAAAAGTCACAGCATCCAAGTTTTTAAAGAAACTTTCCCTATTTGATCCCCTTGTTTTAATGAATTATAATTAATAATTGAAAATACAATGCATCATTTTATCAGTATAAATCCTTTCCACTATTAATATAATTCAAAACAATAAAATAAGTAAAGTAGGGTTCTAATTTACACTTTCAGAGCAAGTAGAGTACAGACTAACTTATGTTTGTTTTCGTGGATTGATCTCAATGAAGAAAAATATTATAAACACATCATTGATCGAAAATCATTGAAAATAACTTTTTCTAGTGAATTCACTTCCTATTTTAGTAAATTTTAGCCGTGATCATGTGATTTTGTTAGCTTTTTAATCAATAACAAAAACCCTATTAGTAAATATGTTGTTACCAGCAGTCCATAGAAGAAGTTTCTTAGAAATGCTTAGCAGACATTTAAACTTTGATAATCCATTCCAACGCACGGCTACTCGTTATTGATTTCTGGTTAGTATGTGTCTTCTAATTAGTATACAAAAGGACGAGGAACGAGAAATGGAACGTTGAAATGCCACAATTGCTTCTTTAGGGCAAACTCTGGATCAATGTGTGGATAATACAAATTATAATCATTATGAGAAAGAATGTATAACAAGCAAAACTTATCCATAACATCCCTATTTCTATTATCTTACATGACTACTCACATTCACAAATCTCCAAATTCCAATCATGGCACAACAAATACGTGTTGGTCCCGAGAAAACCGTTTTTGTGTTTTTGTGTTATTCATTTTCCGCTACAATGTCTGGTTCCTCACCTTGGCAAAGATACTCATCACATATCGATGCCGTTTCCCAGCCCCTTCTCAGCCGCAGAATGTCTTCGGTGAAAGTGGAACCAGGGGCTCCAATGAACACGCTAGACATGGCACAAATAGTCTTGTCCAGCATAGCTTCCACCTTCAGCATGAAAATATTCACATCAGCAAAGAAATTAAGAGTGGTAAAGAAACAATTGTTGTAGAGAGGAAAGAACCGTGCAATTAGAAGCTTGTAGTACAAACTTGTATTACGAGCCACGGCATATTTTCAGTGATTGCACTAAATTAACTGCTACTGAAACCAACAAATTGAATAATGCCTAAGTTCTTAAACTTTTTTTTTTTTCTGAATGCAAAAGGTGGGCTTTGAATGATAGAATGAGAATAGTTACATCTACGACAAATCAACGGTTGTCATGGAATTTGGGATAAAACATCGAGGATTTTTCCAGACGTAGACCACAGACAATTAAGCAGTGAAAAAAAGCAAGCATGATCAATTATAGTCCTGTAAACAGTTTTATTTATTTATTTAAAACAAACAAGAAGACCAGACATGGAAGGTATATTGAGGTCACTAACAGAGCTGGACTTAGACTTAAAAGCACATAAAGTAAAATGAAACGCTGTCATCTCACCTGTGTATCTCCATCCAAACCATGCCTGTACAACAGAGCATCCCATTTTTCTGCTGAATTTCGAGCTGGTCGTATTACAAGAGGAACAGGCCTGCCATTCAGCACGACCAGTGACTGAAGCAGACCAGTCTCACTTTCTGCTGCATCCGTAGAAAGATAAACTATAGGTGCATCAGCCCTCTCAACCACCCTCAAGATGCACTCTGCAGCTTGAGGTATGGGGAAAAAGCAACTTGGCTTTTTAGCATTACTGCAAGCACGAAAACGTATCATCAGAGAACATAATGGTAGAAAAAAAAAAGGATGAACACCAAATTGCAGAATTCACAAATGTTGATGACATTGAGCCATGAAAATGCAGCTAGCAACTTGTCGCAAACAACCATGTCACGCAGGGAAAGTTTGGAGACCTTACATAATACATACAAGATGCATATCATACTCACGCAATAAATTTATAAATTTATGAGAAAATGGTGCATGCACTATCAATGTAGAGAAATTTTGCACTGTCTCAAATTTGGTAATTTTGCTGACATTTGCAATAGCTACATTAAAAAGTTAGTTATCATGATTTCTTACTGGTTGGATAGTTCAAAACTTTTTAAATCGACAACACATAAAAATTAAATTCTAACTTTATATGGGTTACGATAGATTACAAAGGGGAAATGAAAGAAAGAGAGGGTATACCAGAATTTCAAAAACCCGTGTCTTCGGAAATGCAATGCAACGAAGTTCTTTCCCAGAAACGTCTGAATAAACCGTTGGCAGTGAGTGAAATAAGGCGATTAGGTTCAATGAGAGTCTTGCATTGGTGAGCAATTGGCCCACCAGGTTGCATCACCCATTCTGGTTCCACTTCAGCGTAGAACACATCCCCAATTGCCATAACATCATCATCATAGCTAAACTTCCCCAGCACATCCTGAACCGTCTTGTTCTTCGGATTCCGGGTATCCTCATCCCACACGACCTCAGGTTTATTCATAGTCAAACCTAAACCCTCCAACTTCTTCAACCATTCATCATCCAAATAACAAGGCGAAGGCTTCGAAAAGTAACACAAAAACTTATCAATATGCATGTGACCCTTCTTCAAATTCGAAAAGTCCTCAAAGGAAACCACCACTTTCTTCCCCAAGCACTTGTTAATGCGATCAATGTCCACGACTCTATCGAACCGGTAATCCACCTTGGAACTAGGAATCACCAAAATCCTATTTAGCAAAGCAGCGAAAAATATGTGTTTCTCCAAACAAATCAAATGGTTAGACATTTGCCCCGAAACGCATATAGCAAGTAAAAATTTACCATCCCTAGGGTTCCACTGGATGGTTCTCCTCTCTGACAAATTCTGATCCACCGTTCTACACCTATCGTAAATGACGCCGTTCAGAGTAGCGTTTAAATCGAATTCAGGCTCAACAATGTTCCCCATGGAATGCGGATTCAACAGAATCTGCTCAATCTCACGGTTGAGAGAAATCTGCTTGAACAATGCGGATTTCAGATCCTCCAATTGGTTCGGATCCGACACGTTGGACTGGCGCGTGGTGTTCCACGCGGTTAAGAGTCCTAGCTGCTGTCGACGCAAGAGGTTAATGGCGCGCAATTCTGATTCCTTCATTCGATCGGTGATGGAATCGAATTGGAAGGAAGAGCTTGAGGAAAGGCTGTGGAAATCGGCGACGGAGAAGAAGAGGATAACGAGGAGGATAGCGAGAATTGCGACAATGTACTTCTTCTGGAATCTGGAATTCACGTGGGAGAAGCGCGAGGAGGGATCTTCGACGTGGAAGGCGGCGGCGAGGTGCGGGGACGGAGGTTTGCGGTGGTTCTGGTCGACGAGGTTGCGGCGGTCGTCCTCCTCCTCGTCGGAGGAGGAGTCCATATGCATTACTGTGTTGTTGGCCACGGCGGCGACTGAGTTGGGGGGCGAGTGAACGAAGTGAGTCGGTAACTCGTTCGGGGTGTGTCGGTTGCGCGTGGCAGTAAGCGATGATAAAAAAGAAAACGTGTGAGCGTGCGTGGAGGAGATGCCAACAGAGTAAGCAAGGTAAGTGAGTCGGTAGTTGGAAATGATTGCACACAGGAACAGTGTGTGGGCCCCAATCGACGTTTCAACCACTGGTTGTTGGGTTAGCCCAGCCCAACTTCTGAAATTATAAGGAAAATTCTTCCTACACCCAACCTTTATGATTCTTCACCCTACACACTTAAATTTCCGAAAATACCCTTTATTTTGGAAATAAAATTCGATATTGAAAATACATTTCGAAAAACACATATCCAAAAGATATTAGATTGAGTTTTGATAAAAGGTAAATAAACTACTATTTTAATTCTTAAAAAGGTAAGGTGTTTTCACAATAGTTTCTAAAAGAAAAAAAAAACATTAAATAAAATTCAAAAATTAAAATTACTAATTTATTTATATGTGTAATTTACTATCGTTATAATTTGAAAATTTTATGTGTTGCTGTTGTTATAGTTATGCCGTGCGGAATGCTTTTGTTATGGTTATGCCGTGCGGGATCCTCTACTATATAAAATTAAAGAAGAGATTAAAGACACAATACACGTGTTATTCATAAGTATCAAAACTTGTGAGAGAAAACAAAAATCAGTAAAAGATGAAACAAACTACTCATGAAAGGGAACATATCGAAGTCTTGGATTTCATGAAGAACGAAAAGAACATGATAGCGTAGAAGAAACGAAACTCTATTTTCATTATTTTTTTTCATTATATGTTTCATACATATTAAAGGGAGAAGAAAAATTTGGGCTTTGGAACAACGACCATAAGAAAGATACAAGTCCAGTAACATAAAACTTAAAACCTTCCTTCAAGCTGGAGCATGTATGCAAAGAACTCCAAGCTTGCTAATAAGTTTCTGAAAACTATTTCGCTTGAGAGCTTTTCTTAGAACATTTGTAGGTTGTTCTACAAATCGAACGGGCAAGAGATGGAATAAATTCTGCTGCAGCCTTTTACAAACATGACAGTCGATGTCAATGTGTTTTGTACGTTCATAAAAGCTACTATTAAGAGCAATATGTCTGATTTCTTGTGAGTCGCAGTAAAGACATGCAGTGTTGGAGGTGGTGACATGGTGATCTCATAGAAGAAAGGTCAACCATTGCAGCTCACATGAGGTTGAAGCCAAGGCGCGGTATTCTGACTCTGGGGATGATCTAGAAACCGTGCTTTGCTTCTTGATTTTCCATGAAATCAATGATTCTCCCAAAAAAATGCAGAAACCAGTTGTTGAGCGTCGAGTCATGGAACATGACGCCCAGTCAGAGTCACTAAAATCTTTTAAATGTAAAACAAATTTCTTTGAATAGAACAAACCTTGTGCAAGGGCAACTTTTATGTATTGTAGCACATGTTGTAGCACATGACACGATGATGATGGATTGTAGGCTTATGAACAAATTGACTCAGATGTTGAACTACAAAGCATATATCTGATCTAGAATTTACAAGATACAAAAGACGTTCAACGAATCTTCTATAACTTGAAGGTTCGTGAATGTCAACTTCTTCAAACATATTATCTTCCTTTTTCTGCATGGGTGTGGTTGTTGGTTTGGCACCTAGCATCCCTGCATCATCAAGGATCTCTAGAGCATATTTCTTTGGACAAAGATGAATACCTTCATGTATTTGTGCTATCTCTAAGCCAAGAAAATATTTCAATATACCTAGGTCTTTGATTTTAAAAGTAACATTCAACAAGTTCTTCACAATATTTATTTCATGCATATCATCACCGATTAAAATAATGTCATCTACATAAACTAATAAAGCAATAATTTCTTTTTCTAATTTTTTGATAAAGAGAGAATTATCAGCTTGAGATTGGATGAAACCTATGGTTAAAAGATATTAGACAAGTTTTTCATACCCCTATCTACTGGCTTGTTTCAAACCATATAAAGATTTGGTGAGATGACAAACTTGATTTGATTTTGCATTGATGATTCCAGGAGGAACTTCCATATATACTTCTCTTGTTGCAGAGCAAGAGAAAAAACTTTGTTTATACCTGGTAACGGTTCCATGAGAAAAATTTGGGTCTTTGTACTGTTATAAGTATCTCTGGGGCATTTTAGAAAAGACATAACTCTATCTGATTCTTCGTACTCGAGGATGGTCTTGAACAATTTGTAGGTGCATTTGACACTACAGAAGCATGTAGGAATGGGTCGCAATGAATCCAATTCTTCCCACAATATTCTAGAATCTGTGTAATATTCTCTTTTTTTTATCATCAAAGAATTAATTAATATTAACGGGACACTTAAGGGGTGTCCCAAAACCCTTATACAAAAGATACAACAACAAGAGCACACACTTGGGCATAGCATTACTAAAACATATACTGCCAAACCACTACCATTAGGTTGACCCAAGTCCCAGACCCCCAAGTCGTGTTCTGCATCTCATCCCTCACCCATAGTGCATTAATTTAATATTTCCACTTTAGTAGTTTCCAACCACCACCTCCCACTTCATGATTTACCCAACTCCTTAGAGCCTTAGTGCACTTCAGTCTTCCCTTATACGATCCTATACAACTCCTCAATTCTTATGATCACAACCCAATAACCCTTATCTGTTTTAACAAATTTTCTTCAAGTTTCCCAGCAACTCTGCGTAATCTCTCACAGGTTCCCACTCCCTCCAGCTACTACCTATACGTTTTTTCGATTTGGGCTGCACATTTAGTTTATACCTGCATAAAAACCAACTCAACATAACATAGACATAGCTAGCAAGATCATCCCAGTAATTACATTCACCTTGGCCAAGTCGTTTCTACCCCCAGCTCTTAACTTAATACTACCACTTTCCTTTCCACCTTTCACTGCCTCGTAACATCTATTTTTTGATAATATAAACTTGTGCTGGATGCTTTTTATCCCTGCTCATGCCGCTTGAAAGATACCCTTCTGTTGGGATCCCCCAAACTTAAATCTACTATGCCTTCTAGAACCCCCATGCTCCTCACCTCACTATTCTTGATACAATTGGTGAGATGTTGAAGATAATAAAAATTGGTGAGAACTACTCTGCATGCAAGAGTTACAGTTGATATAAATCAGGTAGAGGCATCACTAAGCCTTTTTCCTTTAAGGAAAGAGGCATTTTGGGTGATCTCCCGCAGTGGCTTATCTGTGTAACGAATAGTGTTATACACCCATGCACCAACCAAACCTCAAACGTTGGAGACACTAAATATATCCATATACCTCTGAATTCATTGTGCACCAACGCAGGGCCTAAACTTCTTGTTGGGTTCATTGATGCTCCTGTGATTGGTCCTGCCAACATCACATTCAACAGCACGGTGGCCCCAATGGCAATCCCTACCAACTCACCGATCGCTCTGTTATCAGTGGTAACCCTAGATATGACAAGCATAGGGAAAAATGTGATTATGAATTCAACCACGAAAGCTTGGACGTGAGTGCTAGATGGAAGTACAATTGATATCCCAGGAAGTGTTACCACGTTTTCTTTGCTCTTGTTCACAACCACTGAAGCACACCCTGCGAATATCAAGAAATACGTGCCCACCACCTCAGCTACCAATTTGGCCAAGTTGTTTCCACCCCCCAGCTCTCAACTTAATACTGCCACTTTCCTTTCCACCTTTCACTGCCTCGTAACATCTATTTTCTGATAATATAATCTTGTGTTGGATGTTTTTTATCCCTGCTCATGCCACTTGAAGGATACCTTTTTGTTGGGGTTCCTCAAACTTAAATCTACTCTACCTTCTAGTACCCTCCATGCTCCTCACCTCACTGTTCTTGATACAATTAACTAAGTAGACACTGAACTGGGTTAATGTGCCATTCTGCTAAAGAATAGTTGAACAATGTAGTTTGTGTTTCATCCACAACCACGCTTTGATTTGGGCCAAGTGGAAAATTTCTTCCTCATCAACTACCCTTTATCTGAAGACTATTATATTCCTTTGCTCCCATAAGCACCTTACTATCGCCACCCACATGCCTTTCCAAACATAATTCTATTTCTGGTTGATTTGGGGCAGACAGAATTGTTCAAAGTGACATTGCAAGTCATTATGTTGAACAAATTGTACTCCCACCCATCTAAGACAGCGGTCCCATACACATTGGGCAACTTTACATGCCACGAAGAGATGTTGTGTCGACTCATTGTCACTGCAGCACATCACACATAGAGGCGAAGGAACCATTACTCCTCTTCTCATCAGGCAAACTCTAGTCGGTAATCTATCTAACATAACCCTTCATGTTATTACCAACACATTAGGGAAGGCTTTAGTCTGCCGTAATTGCTGAAACACCCGACTTGGGCTGCCTCTGGTACGTTTACTTAGGCACTCATATGTTGCTTTTACCGTAAAAATGCTTTGTCTATCGTCACCCCAGGTCAGAGAATCCTGATTTTCCATATTCAAGTGGATTCTTTCTACCACTGTTATCATCTCCTTTTCTTGTTCCAATTCCCATTGGAACCTTGTCCTTCTCCATCTCAAATTCCAAATCCATACATCTTCCTCCCATACGCCTACTTCACTCACCTTCCTACCCTTATCCGATGACACGGAGTACAATCTTGGGTATTTGATGCTTAAAGGAATTCCACCTAGCTAAGCATCCTCCCAAAACCTCACTTTGTCCCCTCTTTCCACCTTCCAACCAATTTCACCATGGAACCAACTTGCTTCTTCTCCCTCCCCACAACACTTACCTAGGTCTTTCCACCACCAAGAAAGATTCTTCTTATTTTTGCAACTTTGATCTATGTCTGTTTCATATTTTGATGTCAGTATTTGTTTCCACATACCCTTTTCTTCACCCATAAGCCTCCACTTCCACTTTGCGAGAAGCGCCCTATTGAAATGTCTTACATTTTTAATTCCCAACCCACCTTCCTCCTTGGGTTTACACAAATTCTCCCAACTCACCCATGGTATGGTCCTTTTCTCCCTCCCCCATCCCATAAGAATCTTCTTTGGATACTAATTATTTTATCACATACCGCTTCTGGTGCTTTGAAGAAGGAGAGATAGAAAAGCGGGAGGGACGTGAAGACCGACTTGACTAAGCATATCCTACCCGCCAGAGACAGAAATCTCCCCTTCCATACATTCAATTTTGCACTTAGTCTATCAATGATCGGTTCCCAAAACAGTTTCTTTGTAGGATTACCTCCAACTTCAAATCTCAGATACTTAAAGGGTACCCTCATTAGATTGCAATGCAGGGTTTTTGCATACACCTCCAGTGTCTCTCTACTTACATTCACTCCTGCCAACTTTGATTTATGGAAATTAATCTTTAACCCCGATGCAATTTCATAGCATCTGAGAATGGCCTTTATGGTAAACACATTAGAAAAAGTGTCTTCACAAAAGAACAACGTATCATCCGCGAATGGTAGAACACCAACCTCAACCTCCTTCCTACCTACCTTGATGCCTGTCAACAAGTTGGCTGTAAGCGCCTGCCTCACAAGTCCAGACAAACCTTCTGCGGCCACAATTAACAGAAAGGGAGCTAGAGGATCTCCTTGTCTCAATCCCCTTGTGATTTTAAACTCCGATGTGGGGCTACCATTAACCAATACTGATACCGATGCAGACTCCAAACAGGCATTAATCCACAAGATCTATCTCCTATGGAACCCAAGTCTCTGCAACATATCAATGAGAAATACCCAGCTTATCGAATCATACGCTTTCTCGTAGTCCACTTTCAGGCATAGACCCCTCTTTCCACACCTCCTTAGCTCTTCCACAACCTCATTGGCTACAACAACACTATCAAGTAACCCTCTATCCTTCAAAAATGTTGATTGACATTCATCGATGACCAAGGATAACACTTTCTTCATACAACAAGACAACACCTTTGATATGATTTTATACATGGATCCCACTAGTGAGATAGGCCTATACTCATCAAGCTTTGATGGATCCCTTACTTTAGGAACCAAAGCAATAAACGACGCATTACAACCTTTCGGTATGTTTCCATCTACTTGAAAAGATTGAACTGCGGTGAGGATATCGTGCTTAAGGGCCTCCCAATTGTGCTTAATGAAATTGAAGTTAAACCCGTCTGGGCCTGGGCTTTTGGACCCCTCACACATCCGCACCGCCTCCTTCACCTTTTGTTCTGTTATATTAGATATCATGCTCTCACTAACCTCCGCAGACAGCTTTCTGAATTGGACATTTTCTAGTCGTACCCCCACATAGACACCTTTTACCTCGTTTCTTAGCCTTCTCCATCTTATTACCGAATGGTAGTACTTAGAGTTTGCATCCCCATGCACTAACCAATTGGTTCTGGCTTTCTGTCTGAATATAGACTCAATTTTCTTGTTAGCCTCTCTCAATTGGCCAATAAGATCCAGTCTCTTCAACCTGTCATATTCCTCCAGATTATCTGTTTCATCTATCGCATCAAGAACCTCTATTTCCTTCAAAAAAAATTTCCTCTCAGTTTCCACATGCCCAAACACCTCTCTATTTCATACTTTGAAATCAAACTTAAGGCATTTAAGCTTATCCTTTAACTTAGTTATATTGTTGCCTTGAGGAACATACGTATTCCACTTAGCTCTCACCATCTCCTTGAACCCTGGTTCCAACTGCCATGCATCAATTGTCCTGAACGGCCTTGGTCCCCAGTCTCTTGACATGTACTTGACCACTATGGCACAGTGATCCAACACCTCTCTTGCTAAAATGCATTGCTTAGCCATTGGCCATTTCCGCAGCCACTCTTTCGACACCAACACTCTGTCCAATCTACTCTTTGCTGTGCCGTTTGCCTTATACCATGTATACTTCTTGCCCACTAACGACAACTCCACCAGATAGTTATTTTCAATAAAGTTATTGAAGCCACTGATCTCTTTCTTCTTACTCCCCCTTTCACGTGCACTTTTCCTTTCACTTCTACCCTCACCGCATTAAAATCACCACACAAACACCATGCCCAGTTCAGATGGGAGTTTATCAAGACCGTAAGACCCTCCCAGAGTGACTCCTTATTGCTTATATTATATGCCGCATATACGCTGACCACCGCACATCTTAGATTGGATTTGGTATGCAGCCCAAGTATGACAATGGAACCTGTACCCACCACATGACTTTCGTACTGGAACGCTTGCTTATGCCACATAACCAGCAAGCTTCCAGCTCCTCTTAACCCTTCATTATGAATCCAGCCTACTTCATTGTTCCCCCATAGTGAAAAGCATATAGAATCCAAAAATTCTACTGATTTGGTTTCCTGTAGACATACCACCTCCATACTGTCATTGGCTATAATGTTCCTCAAGTATCTGGCCTTCGCTCCCCCTAGACCTCTTATATTCAGATTCAAGATGATCATGAGAAACTCCCCTTATTTCCCTCCTCGTACTTCTTCATAACCTCAGTGTCTCTTGCTTCCATTCTCTCTAATTCCTTGATGACATCATGCTCAATCTTGTGACAGACAGCCCCAATTTGTTTCCCTGCTTCCCATACCATTCTCTGATCCTCACCTTTTCCAACACTTCGAAATCTGCTAATGCAATTAGCTATATCCCCATCAGATAGAGAATTAAAATTTGTACTCACCCTTGACTATGTCCCACTGCCGATATAAAGGTTTCCTGCTCCGATTTGAGCCTTCCCTTGCGGCAACATACTGTGTTGATTCCATCTTCTCCGCCAGTTCGGGGTCTACCCTACTACAACATTCATCACTATTAGACTGTGACTGTCTTTTATCTCCTTTCTCGTTAATACTGCTACTGTGCCCATTCACACCTTCTCCCCAGTTGTGTAGCTGTGTTTCATGCACTCGTGTTCCACACTAGTAGTTTCTGTATTGCTTTCTCGCTTCGGACGCCCTTCATCATCCACACCGTCGAATCTAGCACTAGAGGACAAAACACTCTCCCCTATCCCTTCAGACTCTATTCGGGCTGGGCCAGGCATTATTGCGATTTGGCCACACATATCGCTGTTGGGCCCAACTTCCTTGCCTAAAAAATGTACCCCTCTCTCACTATGGGCCTCCTCCGCGCTCCCCTCATGGCCCATACCTTTATTGACATTTGCACCACTCGATGCCTCCATAGCTACAAGGAGATTGATCAGCGCCACTTGGACAGAGTTGCTTCTACATGCAACATGGACCAAATGGGCTACGGAGATAGCTAGTTCCCCTACCTGCTCTACCAGCTTTTCTTTTTCCTTATTTGTGTAAACACTCACACTGATCTCTTGCCCACGTTTACATTGTGCAGACCCTTCCTCGACTTTTTTTTATCTTATACGAGCTTCCAACTTTCCCGCTTTCCCCTACTACCGCCGGTCGCCGCACCTCCTCCGTTACATACATACCCATTCCCTCGTCACTCTTTTCTGATAACATTGATTCCTCCACAAATGATTTCTAATGAAGTCACACTATCTGATGACTCGTAGTGATTGAACGTGCACTTGCATTTTTCTCCGAATAGATAAGGTTGTTCTTCTTCAATGCAAATGTTGTACACTTGGCCGTTAATCTTCATTCCCTTGGCTAGTCTAGCACTACACGATTTGAGGGCACGCACTTGGAGTCTGGCATATTCCAAATTATCCCATGCTTCCGTTGCCTTGTCAATATCCACCAAAGAAGCTATTTCACTTACAACTTGAGAAAAACAATCTTTGTTCCAGAAGCGAAATGGGGAGCCCGTAACATCTGACCCAAGTTATTTTATGACCTGCAACACATGCATTTGTCCATGGCTCAATAGCCTCAAAGACACTTTCGAACCACAACTTATTGAGACCAATGACATCTTCCATCCTTTCCCCTTCAGTAGGCGTTAACAGTGTCATATTATCACCCAAGTACCTTACTTTAACCGTATTCATACCTCCCACTATGAACTCTTCACATAGTTGATTATAGCTTAAGCCAGCTGCAAAGAACCCCACTACACTGTTACTCATCCAAGGTAAGGTAACTTGCTTAGTTTCAATGATGGTCCCCTTCCACTCTCCTTGTGGTGATTTTTTCACCACACTTGCGTATGTTTATTTTCCACTTGACACTCTCCATTCCATCTTCTTCTTCCCCTTGTTACCTCTCCACTCCTCTTTGTTGCTTTTCACCCTTTGTTCATGTGTATAACGATTCCTTTCTTCATTGGTTTTTCCCACCGCCTTCCCCTCCTTATCCTTAGTTTGATAGACGATTCTCTCTTGCTCAACCCTTCTATATCGTGGGATATTAACGTACAACTTCATCCTACCTACCCACGCCTGGTCCATCTCCCTCTCCAACCTGCTCGCATTCTCCTCGTCAAACAACCTTACAAAACCAAATCTCCTTCCCCATCTATTACACCTACGAGATATGAAGACTTCCTAGACTCTGGCCCAACATTGAAAGACCTTGATCATATCATATTCACCATAGTTGTCCAGGAAATTTGAGAAGAAGAAGGTTGTTATACTGCTTGATGAAGGATGTGGCCTACGAACCTTCCCAGCGCCGAGAACCCCCATCTCCCCTATTCCAGAATGTTTCTCTCTCCCTACCTGATCAAATTTATTTCTTGAAGGAGATCAGAAGTGTGAAAATGGTTGCTTTTGGAAAATTTCTCCTTCAGATCTTCCCATAAATCCCTTGCACCGTCAATGTAAATGGCGCTTTGAGCAATTTGTGTGATAAGACTCCGATTTATCCACAAAATCACAATGATATTGCAGTGTTCTCATGCTTCGTATTGATTGCTCTTGAGTGTTGGTTCTAAAATCTCTCCACTAACAAAATTAAATTTGTTCTTCGAGAGCAAAACCCTTTTCATCGCACGACTCCATGAATGATAGTTACTACCATCAAATTGAGGCGAAACTAGCACTGCTTGTGGATTCTCTCCGAGATGAAGGTAGTAGGGACTCGTTAGGTCTTGTGAAGGGTCCTCGGAAGCCATGGAAGAAACAAAACAAGAGGATACAAGAACAAAAAGAAAATGAAGAAGAAATGAAATATCAGAGCGAGCGCAAGTCAGACCGGGTCCAACCCGTTCTAATACCATCTTGAATTTCATGATTTCATGAAGAAAGAAAAGAACATGATAGTGTGGGCAAGGAAGAAGAAAGACTATTTTGGAAGAAACAAAATTGTATTCTCATTCTTTCTTTTTCATTACCGTGACTCTTACATAGCTAATGTTTTATACATACTAAAGGAAAAAAAACTTGGGCTTTGGAACAAGGCCCATAAGAAAGATACAAGTCCAATAATATAAAATTTTAAACGAAGTACCGTAATAAAATTACTAAGATAAGATATTCAAGATTTTGGATTAAAACATGTCACTAATAAAATAGTTTATTAAATTATATAAAGATTGTTCTTGTATGGGCTGACAAAGTCTCGTCTTCTTGATCACGAGTCTCGATCTTTGACTTTCGGTCAAGAGTAAAGATATCTGTAGAAATTTTTTATCGTTTAAGTTAGTGTTCGATATTCGAAGATTAAGGATTATCATCATCTTTATAAGTTCAGTGTTGATCCAATTAACACGAATTTCATTGTTCGTATTTATAGTTAATTACATTAAATTTGTTGGTTATACAGATATTGTCTCAAAAGGTCTAGATATAGATATATTGAATCATGTAATTGTGTTCGTACAGTCTCATGGGATTGAGATATATTCAACCATGTTATTCTGCACATCTTCAGCTTATACTCTACAAGGATATTTTTTTTAACATGCTTCAATATTTAAGTTTTTAGAATAAAATATATTCATAAATATATTCTATGTGAAAATATATTACACAACTATCGGGAATAGTTATACTGTTTAAGGTTATATGTTAGTATTATTTTTATTTTCTATGCATTCCTTTGTTAATTTTGTTTGTTTTTAGTTTGTAATAATATTTTTATCATGTCTTGGTTTCATTTTATTAAACTTGGATCTAATTTATTCTTATGTGATTGTTTTAAGTCATTTATTTGCTTTTTAT
>Ga0123341_1002765_pt1 | contig 14664 bp, 11 predicted proteins | sample Turbeapinknodule_FD_89959 | JGI IMG/M metagenome (GOLD analysis project Ga0123341, IMG submission 89959) | Root nodule microbial communities of legume samples collected from Mexico - Turtle bean Mexico pink nodule | ecosystem: Host-associated > Plants > Roots > Nodule | place: Mexico: Nepantla... | reverse complement strand
GTGTTAAACCCGTTGTATAATTGTCAGAAATCTAACAAATATTTTTTGAATTAAACACTTTACATGTTCTATAAGTGTTATACGAGTGTTGGTGTCCGATGTTTATGTCATTTAAAATGAGTGTTTTAGATAGATTAATAATTTATCTCATTTTTCAATCACATTTAAATAATTCAAATACACATCATATTTTTTTATATTAGTTAATATAATAAATTTTTAAAAAAAAACTTTACAAATTAGTGGAGATTTTTTTTTATAGAAACAAACCTAAGACATTAGTTGCACGTGCCAACAATGAGCGAACAACTGACTTGATTTTGAAAACTTTAAATATTGTATGTGATTGATCTTTAAATAATTGTGTTGTACTTCATTCCATGAAAAAAAATTCCTTTAAAGTGTTACTAATTTTATTGTTAATGAATCTTTTAACATAAATTCAAATAGTTGGTATTTGATGAACATTTAGTTCAATGACTATTTTTTTGACAAAAAAGGAAAAGTTGATTGAACAATTGACATATAATTTCAGTCCCCAAAGAGTTGATGAGTCTCATCATACATTGATTATATGATGTATACATATTTCTATTATTTACAACTATTAATGGTGAAACCAACCATTTTTTTAATGCAAGATTTATTCATATGTTTATTGGTGTTGTGTTGGTACTTGTAACATCCAAAATTATTTACCAAATATTATGATTTTTTATATTACTTTATTTGAATAAAATAAATCTTAGAAAATAATGAAGTTCAAAAAAGACTTTTATTCATATTTAACAAAATATTTCATATTGAGAGCAATTTGTGTACAATAAGAAGTATAACGAAGTTCTTCTTTTATGGAAGTGATGTGGTGCACCTCTTTCAAATTTAAGTGTTTTTGTTTTGTATATATCCATGTTGATCTCGAGTGAGTATTTCTCTTCCTTTTACCCCTTCATGCATTACAATTAATGTTGCCTTCTTCATAACCAAAAGGTGATAACTTACATACTATTATCAACTTAACTCATGAATCTAAGTTCTCACCATCATCTTCTTCTCTATTACCATCAATTCCTTTATCATGTTGGTGCTCAAATGGACAACCAAATGAACAAGTTTTCATTATTCCAACTCACAAACATTACCAATGTAATACCTTAAAATTTAAATATAAGCTAATTGGTATCTAAATATTTCTAAATTTGTATCTAATTAGTTATCAAGATTTTTGCTACCAAATTTAAAATCTAAATAATTGGTAGTTAAAATCTTGATAGTTAATTAAATACCAATTTAGAAATTATTTATCAATAATATAAACTAATTTAGAAATAAATAATTTTTTTAGTTTCTAAAATAGTCTCTAATTTAGTTATTATAATAACTAATTATTTTTTATTTTTAAAATTGATTTCTATTTAGTGATTTTCGGTACGTGACATCCACATGGCCCAAAAATAGAGTACAAATGAGTTTTGGTTGAAGACACCGTTAATAAATAACCTCATAATTTTTACTTAATCTATAAATTATAGATTTTTAAGAGATAAATATCATTCTTCTCCTTACTCATCACTTCTTAGCCATTGTCATTTACTAAAAAAACATAGGGCTGGGAAGATGAAAAAGGGGTGTTGTAGATTTTTTTTTATTAAGGATAAAATGAAAATTGCACTCTTATAGAAGTGCAGGAAGAAATTATGGAGTGCAGGAAGAAAATCTCGAAAAAAATGACTACCTGAAAATAGTAATGGGCAAGCAATGACTTGACATTTTTATTTTGCAATGTTTGACCATTTAAATACATATTAAATATTTATTTTCTTACTTGAATTACACTACTATCTAAGGTATATTTAACATATAATTTCACTTTTTAAATGAATTATATATGTGGATTCTTGGTGCACCATTCCTTAAAAAAAACTAGGAAGTAAAAGTGAAAGAAAGTTAAATACATTTGAAATTGATTGCTAGAGAAATGTTTATAATTATGTTTATTTATATCAATAAGGGAATGATTTGATTTTAATATTACGGACAACCTAATAGTTTTGAGTATAATTTATAGTTGTAGAGATTCTTAAAATCAAGTAATATCATTTTTATTATTATTTTTAACATAAAATTATATTCACCCATCAACTTATATGACATGTATTTAGAGAAAAAGATACTATGTATAGAGAGAATTAAAGATGTTAGAAATAGATGATCAACAATTTTATTTTTTTTTAGGAATGGATAAATCATATAGAATTGTGTGTGAATAATATAGTATGTATTTATATTTTAATGATTAAATATGAATGTTCTAAATTGAGATGGAATATGAATGCCCTTATAAAACTAAAGTCAGAAGTGTATGGTAGCAGAAAAGTGTGTGCAAAATAATTGATGGTGAATTATTAAATGGTTTGAGACTAATATTAGATGATGATGTCTCTCCTTTGGAGAATGAGGGAAGAAGGCATAAGAAAGTGAGTTACAATTCCATAGGAAGGTTAGAAGGTTCTGCTTTTGCCATAGGGAAGACAAGGACTGCATATTTTTGCTGTAGTGCCCTGAAACCAGTCAAGGAAAAAGGAATAATGAAAATTCTAACTAAACAGAATACAATTTTGATTTGGCTTTTGGCACTTGTTTGGTGCAGTACAATACAATGAAAAGAAGATGGAAAATGAAATTAAGCAGAAAAAAGAGAAAGAAAAAGGGAAGAGAACTAAACTGAAACTTTAAACAAATAATCCACAAGCTTTTCTTGTCCAAGCTACAACTACTGGTGTGCAAATGATTTCTACCAAAATTAAGTACATCTCTATCTATGGATGGTTATGACCAGAAATTTGAGAAGTGGTGTCTTCAATCAAAATCCTCCCTCAGTGTCATACTTGAACGTTGAACCAATCGCATTAAAGCCTGAACTAACTCTGACACAGGTGGCCGAAATTCAGGTTCAGACTGAAACAAAGAAATGAAGCATATCAGTTTTATATAACACATAAAAAGATAGAGCAGTTACAAGTGTTACAATAGAGTAGTTACTGATAGAACAGTTATAATGAATTGTGAAGAGAGTGATGCATATGAGAAGATGCCATGCATGCATAATGGCATAATGGGAAGAAAAATGACCTGAACAGAGAGAGCGATGACATCAGCAAATCGGAAGAGTGACTTAGGAGGGTAGAGCCCCCGCAAGGCAGGGTCCACCATTTTCTCTACGGCGTTAATGTCGTGAAGAAGTGGAGTTGCCCAACGAACCAGACATTGTTCTGCTTTTGGCTTTGAACTGAAGGCAAGGAACACAACACAAACATCATTTCATCGTACACACCCCGACAGACACCCAGAATTTATGTATGTAACTAACTAAGCAGTGAGTAAGCACGTACCTGTCGAAAGCCATTCGACCTGTGAGAAGTTCCAGCATCACTACCCCAAAACTGTATACATCACTCTTCAGTGTGAAGGCTGAAGGTTTTGTGCATTCCGGTGCATTATATCCTGCCCCAAGATTTTGGCTAGTACGCTACCAATAAATAAGACTCATATATTACGCCACTATTTCAATAGGTTCGAAATTCTGTAACTTTGAATATACACAGATATATACATATATAATTAAGGACTAATACCTGGTGGAAGGATGCCAAACCATAGTCTGAGAGACGAGGATTCAGATCCGTGTCAAGCAAAATATTCGAGGACTTAATATTCTTGTGCAATAAAGGAGGAGAACAAGTTTCATGCAGGTACCTGAAAAAGGGCAAACGCATATTCAGCAAATAAACACCAGCTTTGATACAGTAATAACCACATTGAGGTATAATCTGGATTTTAATGGAAAATGTCACCAAAAATTAGGAATGTTGCATTCTTATCTAGAAAGCATGCTACACTAAACACGGCTGCAACTTGACCATTTTTCTGGTTTACAAATTAGCAGTATAGATGCATGTCTATATGAAGGAATATGGTGTTGATATTGTGAAGAGAAGCTATTTGAATATAGAAGTAGTATATGAGAGATGTAGACTAACTCAATAGCCCGAGCTGTTCCCAATGCAATTCTGATTCTTGTGTTCCAAGTGAGTGGTTTGCTGAAGTCATCTGACAAGTGTAAAAAGCCATGGAGAGAGCCATTTCTGAAATAATCATAAATTAACATGTGCTCCTGTTCCGAGCAATAACCAACAAGCTCAACAATATTTGGGTGGTGAAGTTTGCTGAGTTTTGAAACAATCTGCGAGAATTCCTCAGGGGCACCACCTTCGAAAAGCGAAGGGTTGATTTTTTTTACAGCCAATACCTGATACAAAACATATATTAGTGCAATGAGTAGTTTATTTATACAAAGCTCATAAGTAGGTGCAGATTAATTAAACATGAAGTACCTTTCCATCAGCATATTTAGCTCGATAAACACATCCTATGGATCCTTCACCAAGAAGTCGACCTGAACCAAAACTAGCAGTAGCCGAGTACAGATCTGCCAGCGAAAAAGTAGTAATACGGATTGATGCACTTCTTCTAGAATTTAGACGATTTGCAAACTCATTGTCATTAAAGGATTGCACACAATCGGAGGCAGAGGACCTGACACCAATAGATGGAGATTTTTGCAAAGCCTTTACGTCAATTGAAGTGGAATCCAATGAGTTCAATCCTGTCACCAATGTCACAAATGAAATCAGTTAAATGTATGTGTCAACCCCATGTTGGTGTTGTCACAGTGTTGCCAAGTCACTTACAAATTATACAACAATTTCCTTTTTTCTTTTACCACACACAGTTTGTAAATTTTAAGTCACTTCCTCTGATGCTATAGTTACAGAAAGATTTATTCTAAGAAAATTTGTACATAGAGAAAGAAAAATACTTTGGCTGACACAAGAAATAAGAACCACAAAAAGTCATGAATAACAGAAAGTATTGCAAAATCTGTGAATAGGAAAACACCTCCTTTGAATTCTTTGTTGACACTAGCACCCGGATCTGTTGATAACTCCTGAGATGCAAGGGGTGTACGAGATCTATGATGGCTACGCCTCTCTTCATCGGTAAATTGTGAAGAAGGTTTCGATGACTTTCTTTTACAAAGAGCAACAATAATTATAATTATTGCCAGTAAGCCAAAAATTATGCCTGCTATAGCTACTCCACTAATAACGGATTTTTCTTTCTTTTTCTTGGGATGTTTGATAGGGGGAGTACCAGGAGGAGGAGGAGGTGCTTGTCCCTTTGACCATGAGTTTCCTCCAGTTCTTTCCAATTAACAACTCAAAGTTAGAGAAACAACCTCATTTGCATCCTCACTAAATGTGTGTCAAAAAAAAATACTTACTGCAAGTCATTTATACTCTTCAACTCCTCAGGAACCCAACCAGTAAATTTGTTGTTTTCGACATGCCTGTTAAAATTAAAGTAGTGAAATTAATTTATCATTATTCAATACTTCACTCCCAAGAGCAATTCCAATTCTCTATCGGATTACAGGTATACTAGTCATTCCTTCAATAGATTCACTACTAAAAAAAAAGACTCATCATGTAAAATATTTTTTCCTTACCAAAGTGATTCATACATTGACATTTTACTTGCAATGAAAAGGATGTTTGCTCATGATTTGTTGCAAATAATGGAACATATAAAAGACCACATAGTCATATAAAAATGTGAGCTATTGTCTAATGCACTGCAAATCTGAAGAGTTATACTTGAACATTTGAATACGGGGGATCAGAAATTATTTGGGAGACAAGAACTTACAACTCTTCAAGTGGAAGGTTGGCAAGAACATTTATTGAACCAGTGAATTGGTTGTTTTGAAGGTGCCTGTATAAGGACAAAAAGATGTTCACAGTGAATATGTGTGTATTGTTCCCTGACAGTGATAGTGATGGCATTCTTACAACTTCTTGAGGTTTTTGAGCGATTTCAGACTCTGCGGTAGGTTTCCTGATAGAGAATTGAATGATACGTCCCTACATGTTATTCCATGATATTCCAAAATCAGCAATAGCATTAAAGTACAGATCTTGAGACTAAAAACCTTTCTGAATGTTCTCACTTACAGTAGTTTTAGTTTAGTGAGCTTTTCAAACATATCTCCCAACTGGTTTTGGAGCTGATTATGTCCAAGATTTCTGCATGCATAGCATGTTGAGAACCAAACAAAAGTTCCAAGAAAAATTAGGAATAAAAATAGAAAGGCACTTTGCTTACAGCTGGCTGAGCTCATCCATCTGAGAAACGGAAAAAGGTATACTTCCCGTGAAGCCATTGTTCGAAAGATCTCTGCATGACCAGATAACAGAATTAGTGTTGCCAAAAAGAAGAAAAGTTCTGAGTAAATTACATCATTACATGTGTATTAACTATAATATCTTAGCAAGATAGAAATCCCAAATCCACCAATTTATGTAAAGGTGAAGAATGCTAATAAGACTTAAAACAACAACAATCCAATTGCTTTAAAAGCTTCTGCTATGAGGTGTAAACACATGAATAAGCTTTATATCTTCACATGAAAATCGTGTGGCCTGAAGCTCACCATATCTTGTGGTTGAATAATACTTTAATTAGAAGAATGGGATGGTAATGATCCAATTCCTAATCAATCACTTGGTCATGTTGGTTTTGATACCAGTCATCCTAAAATGTTAGAGATCACACATCGACTAGTGATTAGGAAATTTCATTTTATATAAATTGGTGCAAACCTCCTTTTCATAAGTCGGAGTTAGGCTTAAAATTAACTTCTTAATATAAAATCTTGATTTATAATGCTACCAGAAGGGTTATATTTTTGGAGTGGTGAGGTGGTAATGTTACATGTGGCAGCATTTTATGCAAGTGAATTGTTTGCGAGCTGACTTACATATGACGAGCTTTTGGAGGAAGCTGATACGGTATATCACCCTTGAGGTTGTTGTTGCTCAAATCACTGTACTATGAAAAATTAATGAATGACATTTAAGTAATGTTCTCTAATTAATAAAAATAAAGGAAGTGTGGATTTGAAGATTTGGGCCTCACAAGTAGGTTACTGATGATAAGCTGGACAACTGGTAGCCCGTTGATCCAGACAGTCCCATGTCTGACAAATTTCTGTGGAAACCAAATGGCACTTTAATATGAATTTGCATACAGAAACACACACACATGCATATTCATAGATGGATACATGAAAACAAACACAGTATTCTATATTACATTTCTGTGACAGAAGAGCCTGAGCATTTGATTCCTTTCCAGGATTCACCACAAGGATCACCTCCACTTGATTTCCAGCCACTCAGCTTTGAAGGGGAATTCAAGCTGGAATACATCACATTAAGGGCTGCGACTGCAAAAGTTGTTTCATGATTATAAGGCATAAGAATTTGAATTATAAAGGAGAAGAATAACAATGAATGAATGCAATGAATAAAATGAATAAGGGTACCTACCATCTTCGGAGGAGGTTTTGCAATGAACTGAGGTGGTTGAGACCGCAAGCAAAGCAAGCCACAACCTTGCAAGGTTAAGGTTGTGGTGCATTTTCTAGCACAATGGAATGCAGAACAAAGGAAAACGAGCAAGGTGGTGTTATCTTTTGATCTTGATCCAACAGGAAAGAAAAAACAGCATTCCTTCAATACAAACACAACAGGATTTCAAAGTCCATTTCTTCCAATGCCTCAATTTAGGAGGAAGAAGGAAACGGGTGAATTACACGCCTAAAAATGCCTGGTAGCGCACTCTTTTTGCTCATTATAACTAACCATTTTTCTTTTATTTCTTTCATTTTCATTTTTTTTTTTTTAACTTACCCATATCATATCATATCATGTCGTACGACCAAAACCAAAAACTGCATGAAACTAAGACAACTCACTGTCCACCTTCAGAATAAACTCAAACCATCAATCCTACACAACACCCATTTAAAAAAGTACACAAAAAACATAATTATAGTTTTCCAGTTTAATTGTTTTTGTTTGATAGTAATTATTATAAAAAATATTAACAACGTAAGACTGTGGGATATTAACTTTAAACTATTGTTGAACATTTTCTTTTAACTATTGCGCATTTTAATAATGATAAATTTAAATTTCTAAAAAAAAATTTATTCTCTTACACAAAATTATTTATGTCTATAGTTTAAACTTTTGTAATAAGAAAATTATTGAAATAAATTGTTTTCTTTCTTACTTAAATAAAAAATTTAGGATAAAGTATATAACATCCACGTTAAAAAGAAATTAGCATATAACATCCACTTTAGAAATAAATTAACATGAAATATTTTAATATCTCACTTAAAAATAACTGATTAATTTCAATAATTTTTTTATTACAAAGATCTAATTTGTACAAGGGACAAAAATCAATTAGCAAATTCTTCCTAAACTCAACCTTTTTAACCACCACCCTACATACTTTTAAATTTCCAAAATTTTCTTTCATTCCATAAATAAAAATCTAGAAAAACATATCTAGAAGAGATTATTGTGTTAAAAAATAAAAATTAAAAAAAATCTCATTCTAAAAAAGCAATTTGGTAATTGCCAAATCAATTTCTATCACATGAACCAAAATCATATTTAACTCAACTTTAAAATATAAATTTCTTAGTCCATAAATAGTGCTTCGTATGCAAATTTTAGTTTAAAAAATAATTAGATTTTTTTATATAATTGTTTAGTTTACTATGAAAATATTCAAAATTGTTTATAATGAATTACATAAATACAAAATATATAATAACGAATAAGTAAAATTTCAACCATAAGAGGTTATAAATTATTCACAATGAATTAAAAACCATTATAAACACCAAAGATAAAAGACACTCTAAATTTAAGTTATATTTGACACATCATTTCAATTAATTTTAAACTTGTTTTTTTCAATAGCTGAAAAACTTGTTTGATCTCCTTCATTCTATCTATAAGTCAAAATACTTTAGAAAATTATTACATTTTTAAAAACTCATCTAACTGTTTTATATTTATTTTATATTTTATCTTTAAAATATTTATTAAGTTCCTTTTAACCTAGATAAGGGCGATTTTATTTATTTTTTCTTCAATCACTTATAAAATATGACTTTATATTTTAGCTTCTTTTACACAGTGTAATTTTCATATTTTTTAATATTATACTAAATAAGAGATTGAATATATGTTTGTGTGTATATAACACTTTTTACATTTTCGAATTTAATAGATTATTTTACTAAATATTTTTAATTTAACAAACTAGCTTAGCTTCAACAGTCAGTTCCGAGCTTTCAACTAATTAATTATGGTTTTATTTGGTCAAAAAAACCCCACCATATTATTAATAAACAAATTAAGATGTAGCAACAGATTATATACGTATGAATGTCTAAATCATATACAACATAAGGATTATTAACATTATCAAGGTTATATATAATCTTGATTATTCAATACAAGGAGACTAATATTAAAATAAAATAAAATCAATCTTACATTCAACTTTGTTTGCTTTGGTTTGATTTAGCACCACGCTTGCTAAATTTTGTTAAAACGTATGCTATGGCAACTTTAGCACCTAGGCTAGAGTGACCACGAGAAAGACATATTGCAGTAGCACCTCCTAGAAGCAGCAAACTATTGGCTATAAACTTTCTAGATGGCCTTCTCTGGATCATCCGCTTTTGAGATTCAACAGTAACTTGATCATGGAAAACAGCAGGACGTGGTGGAGATACGTTACTCGTAATAGGGTCCAAGCAAGCCGGTACCTGCACACAAGAAGGAAGGGACTACTGCTCACGAACATTTATCTACTTTGAATTCCATAGATTAACATAAGAACTATTAACCTACCATTTCCTAAGGTTTGAGACATTAATTGCATTCAAAGATAAAACTGGTTATTGCAGTAGAGCTAAATCATAAATGTAGGCTTTCCTCAAGAAACAACCCTATTGGGAGTTAGAGGAACCACAACTTTCAACTCTAATAAGAAAAAGACATTAAAATGTTCAAATAACTGGGGGAAAAAGATGGGAAATACAACCCAAATAAACCTTAAATGACTGGATAACCATAGAAGAATCAAAAGGCCCAATATAGTTGACAATATAACCACTAATATGACCAGAATAATACGAACAATGCCATCATCCAAAAACTTAATTTAACTCCTGAAGAAACATACCTAGTCATCATCCCAAAAATAAATGTGTGATTTTATAATCTTCTCATTATTGTCCTGGCTAGAATTGATTCTAAATTTAAACTATCAGCAAATCTATTCACATCACAGGAGCTGTTTAATAGGATACCGGTGTTATAAATAGACACTAAGAACAAATTCAAAGTCTAAAGCAAATCCACCCCAAGCAGTGTTCTGATGACTATGAAAAGGCATCAGAAATCCAACCAGAAAATAAGTAAAATGATTATATGTGAAGAGCAGCACTAACCTTCTGCATTAAATTAAGTGAAGTGGTAACTGAACTTGATAAATGATGGTTTATAACAGAGTATCTTCGAAGTGCATTATCCATCTTGCATACATAGCTCCATATGCCCTTGCGAAAAGCCAGCTTAGCCATCTCCACATTTAAACCAGCATCTTCTTGATGAAACATTGTGATCTCGCAGGCATTGCTACCAGGTACTGTAATTATTTAAATGCCAGTCATAAAACAGTACTTTCATTGCTAGAATGTTGAGGCAATGAAATATATGTTTAAATGGAGCACATGAGTACTACTGGATGCAAATGAAAAGAAAGACTTTTGACAGACCAAATTCTGAATAAATGTGCAGAGATAGAAATAGGTTGTCATGGCGAAAGATTTCTTGATCTTCTTTCTTGTTCTTATTAGAAGATCATGATTAGATCCACATATGTTTGGTAAACAGAAAGAAAAAATCTTCTTCTTTGAGAATAATAAAAATGAAAGTGTTCAATTGGAACATGAATACGAGAGTACATTATTCAATAGAATAGAAATTTTAGAAAGAAATCACACTAAATATTATATAATCTTTCACGACCTTGAAAGACTAAAAAAGTTCAGTTATCAAGAGCCTAAGAATATGTGTAGTTAAGGATGCCAATTAAATTCTACTAACTATTACAATTATACTCCACAGAATTTAGGAAGGAGAAAATAATTTGGGGTATTTGAGGAAATTGCTTGAGTGAAAAAATACTCAACCTAACAATTTATGTAGACAATAATTACTGATAAAATTAATATACAAAATTAGGCTAATAAATTCTAACTCTATTTCCCAAGTTACAATGAATCTAGGCAACTTAGAAAGTAGAGTGGATTTAATATACAGTACTTTTCAAAAACATTAAAGGAAAAGTTCCCATTTCCAAGTAGAACCCCCTCCCCAAACACAAAAAATAAGTTTGTTGTTCGATGGAAAAAACTTAGAATATGTCAAGACACTACCTTCCCTTATTTGCCAGCCAGATCTAAAAAGCTCAACGCGTACATATTTTTTCTGCCGTGGTGCCAAGGGATGCTCACATTCCTAACATGGTTCATGATAAAAAATGAAAAAGTAGTCATTGCATTGAAAAAAAAATACAGTTTCTATAAAAAAAATAAAAAACAATTATTTGTATGCCTCCTCAATTACATTAGTAATTTAGTAGCAAGAAATCTCACAATTATCACATTCTTTCATAAACAAAGGTCGTATTTTCTGACAATTAATTTTCTATATGCCTTGTTTGTCACTGTATTTCCCTTGGAACTATCATTAAGCAAAGCGATAAGTTCGAGATAGGATCCAGCATATGTCTAAATATGCACACACCATCTGTAAGATATCAACAGGGAGATTATGAACAGATACGTTAAAGGAATGAAGAATAGGGATGCATCACACACGCTGAACTCTTTTCCCATAGCAACAAGGCATACGAAAGTTCCCCCTAACCAAGTATGAAGGACTTGCAATGGGTAACAACTTCTATTTAATTGTATTTAACGAGAAACCACAATCTTTTATTGTGCAATATGCAAATATACAGTGCACAAATCCCAATAAATAAATCTCCAAATTGGCAGAAGAAGAAAAAAACCCAGAGAAAATATTTATAATTACCAGTGGATAGTTTTACATGTGAACAATAGTGTCTTCAAAGTTATAATCTGGATCTCTAATTTCTTGACCAATATATTTTCTAAGAACTTGATCATTATTTTTTCCTCATTCCTACATAGCTACCTCCTCTTAAATGATAGGGGGAAAAGGTTAATAAACAGAGCAAGGGAGAGACATAGCCGCATCAACATTCATATATTAATGCAATCAGTTCACAAATATATGGGGCATTAACAGTAATCACAATTCAAAAATACAATGTTGTTCATTGACACTAATCAGCAGTAAAAAGCAATTATTCACATTACTATTATATTAAAAACCATAATTGGTGCATTACCTTTATAAAACAGTAAAATGATTTATCACTCCCCTGCCACAACTTCCAAGCTAGTACATATTCTCTAGGCGTCAAAAGAGGGAACTTTTTAATTGTATGACCAACTTCAGTACCATCAGATTTGTCTACCTGCAGTTGAGTATGCTTAACCACTGTTTTATCCCACTGTTTTCTGTAATCATTGTCCATGTAGAAGTTTCTCAGCATCTCAGATGAAATATCTTTGAAGACAGTCTTGCTCAGATATCTCAGGGGACCATTCTGCAACATCATCAGGGAAACAACTATGTAGTTTATAGATCATTTCCAAAACCATTCTGTTTTCATATGCATATAGTTACTAAATCAGAAGTTATCTAAATTAAGATTACACACTGAAAGAACAGAACAACAATGTAACCTCCTGACATTACTATTTATCATTTAATAAAAAATGAACAAGGCATGAAAAACTATCAACTAAAATTCTATTTTCCCTTAACTTGGACTCAATTAGTTCCAACTGAACTATAGAAGAATATGCTAATTAGAGGACAAAGTGCACCAGAGGATGGTTTGACTCTGCATTTGTGTCTGTACCTGGGCATTCCAGCACATCATGTGAGAGAGAAAAGGGAAAAATACGGAGATGCTTTATTAACTATATAACCATTAAAGCTACATGAACGTCAGATAACAGGTCCAAAACAATTATGAAAGCAACATTTTATTATTATTAAAACAAAGAAGTTACGTGTAACTTTCCCAGAAAATACCATGATCGATTCAAGTCTGCAATCCAGTTAAAAATGAATAAGAGCATAAACCTTAGGATTGAAGCATTTCACATTGTAGCACAAACGATCGTTTCTTCTATCCAGAACATCCTCCCATCTATCATTCTCATTGAGCTTCTCATCCAAAATCTCCATTAAAAATTTCAAATCAGCATCTGTCACAAAATTTGAGGTTCTGCAAGAGTAGACAAAAAATTCCACATCGTCAAATAATCTTATTATACACCTGACTCAACACTGAAGTAACCTAGGTTTATTTTGTTTGTAGCTTAAAAGCAGTCAAAATCAGTTAGAGGTAAATACGAATAGCTTATGCCAAAGAATTCAAAGTGAAAAATGCAAAGATCAAATTGAAGAAGGCAAAAATAATAAAAAAGAAAAGATAATTGCAGTTGGAATTGAAATAGTGAATTTATTTAACAAATTGACGGAGGCGGAATAGAGACCTGGGGTTTGAAATGATAGAATCGGTGATGAGAGAAGAAGCGGAGGGAGACGGAGACGGAGACGGAGATGGAGACGGAGATGGAGCGAAGAAGAATCTGTTACGCTGCCAAAGCAATAACATAAGAAGGAGCAGAGCAACAGACGAAAAGATTCCCCACGCGCCATAGGCATAGATGTTGAACACACTACTCGTCGTCGTCACCGTCGTCACCGCCATCATCACCGTCGTCACCGTAATCATCGTCGTCGTCATCGTCATCATCATTTTCCACTCTTTCACTCTTTCACTTCTCCTCTCAATTCTCTCTTACTCTCGTTCATTTGCGTCTACCCGTTTTCCTTCTCATTCCCTCTTACCTCTTATTTTCTTATTATATTTAAAATTAAATAAATAAATAAATAAATAACAGAAAATAGTGCACCACGTTAATTAATAATCACAATTTCCTATCATCACAAAAATTCTTGAATAAAGCCTCACCTTGTTTTCAATTAATTAAATATATTTTTAGGATTTCAAAATTTTAAATTTCCTTAAATTAATTATATACAATTTTGAATATTTAGTATTATCGTTATCTTTCAATTTCTATGGATGCGTTCCATTTAAATTCATAAATATTTATATGATGTTTGAAATATTTATTAATATTTAATAAAATACTTAAACATTTTTTAGTTTGATTCTTCAAATTTGTATCTATATTACAATTGTTTTTCATTAAATTAGTTCATCATTAATATATTAGTTTGTTTATTTTTTTTACAATAACAATACAATATATTAAACTGTTAATTCTTTTCTTGTCTTAATTTTTCAAATTTTTTAAGACTATACGGTAGTTTGATTATCATTGCTAACATTACCATTTTAAAACGTGAAGACAAAAAAAATGTATGAAAATTGATTGAACTATTTTTTATTTACAACTCTTAGGTAAATTTCCATCATATAAACTTAGGTTGAGTAATTATAAACTAATGGATCGGTACATGAGTATAT
>Ga0123341_1002763_pt1 | contig 14666 bp, 14 predicted proteins | sample Turbeapinknodule_FD_89959 | JGI IMG/M metagenome (GOLD analysis project Ga0123341, IMG submission 89959) | Root nodule microbial communities of legume samples collected from Mexico - Turtle bean Mexico pink nodule | ecosystem: Host-associated > Plants > Roots > Nodule | place: Mexico: Nepantla... | reverse complement strand
TTTTAAATTATTAAAAAAAAAAAAAAAAAAAGAGAGAAAAACCCCTGCTTTGTCTCTTTTTACCATATTTTTCTTTATAAAAAAAAAGAAGCGAAACTACAGATACAAAACCCCTTGATCATCTCTTACGTTGAGTTTGAATCGTGTTCAGAAATAAATTGAAATCGCTGAATTGTTTTTGTAATCTCGGAACCTCAACGGAACCTTTCACTCTCTTTTGGTTGGGTGAGTTGCAATTACGCAAGCTATTTCATCAACGTTTGTTCTCAGTTTTCTGTGCCCTTTAGGAATTAGAAACGATTACATCTCATAATATGATTTTACTGCGTAAATTGTGGTGCATACTCAATAGATCATAACCATGAACTCTATAGCGTTGTTCTTCTTTCTCGGATGTGATTTATGCTTAGAATGAAGCAATTATGATTCGGCTTTATTTTTTTGCGTAGTTGTATACCGATAGTTGCTAGGTCTCGTACTCGCATCCATGTGTTTGACGAACTGATGTGTGTTTTAATTTAGATATTTAGAGATTCTTGCAAGCTCGTGAGTAACCTTATTCACCACCCTAACATGACATAATGGAATCCCTCATTTTTAAGTGAAAAGTTAGTTGAATTGTATTATGCGATTGTAAGTATTTAGGTAGAAATTGAACCCGTGGGTAAACTGTTTATGGATTGATACATATGGTGGTGGTGATGCTATTTCAGTTTGTCTGCTTACTCTTATGAGCTAAGATATGGTGTGAAAGAAAATTTCTGAGTTTGTTTTGGTTAAATAGAGGAACAAGGATTACAAGTGCAGTGAAATTGCTATGGACCCGTCTATCATGAAGCTTCTAGAAGATGACGAGGTTTACCCTGCTGCTCTTTTCTCTTCTTTTTCTTTGGAGAAGAACTTTGGTCTTGTGCACCGATTTGGGGCTTTGCTTATTGGACCACTGCGTTTGAATGTTCACAGGATGAAACAATGCATTCAGGGGTGGATGTGGAGGCCTTCCAGGCTGCTCTAAATAGAGATATAGGAGGAGACTTGTCTGCTTCTCTTCCTGGTTCAGATGCAGGTATCTGCCAATTTTATTCATCATTTTCTGTTCAATACTGACCTCTCTCTCATTCTGGTAATATTTGATTTCTTTCTTATTTTTATTATTCTGTTCAAATTCACTGCTTCTTCTGTCCATGTTTGAGTTTACTGTTTAGACATCTAAAACATCAAAATGATATAAAAACATTTATGTTTGGTCATAGTGTTTGAACACTGAAGTATTTTGGTTGTCGAAAAAAGTTAATTAACTAGGAGTCGGTTGATATCTCCTTTCAGTGTGTGTTTCTTCTAATGGAATTTGCCCAGCTGTAGTTACGAAGGTCCAAGATATGTTTTACTATTCAATGTGGACTAGATGAATTTCTACTTCATTATCAAATTCCATGATGTCCTCACTACAAAAGTATGTGTATTTAGAGATTTCTGTTGTTTTTGTGGACTCGCAATTTTCTTACAATCATTGTTGATAGAGCTGATAATAAGAACTGAATTTCACTTAGCTACTGAAAATAAATGACCTCATATACAATGTGAATCTGGAACATAGCTCTCTCTCTCTGAAGTAGGAAAAGGAAAGTAGACTACAAACGACCTCATAAACAGAGGGAGTATAAACAGGAAAAGGAAAAATAGAGCTCTAAGCTAGTTGAGGTGTTGGCTACCCCCTCCAGCCCTTCCTATCAATGCCTTACACAATTTTTTAATTCTCTTTTTTTTTTCCATTTCCTCCCTTTCTTTTCATCATCCTTACCTCACAATCAAGGTTGTTGCAGCCCAAATATACATTCTGTCTTTTTCTCTTATTGTCCTTATTTCCCAGAGCTTTATTCCCTATTACGGTATTACTAGTTATTGCTGGTTCTCTAGATCTGAAGCTCTCCAATTGATAGAAGACCTTGTGCTGGACTACAGATAACAGGATAATTCCCCAATTGGGGTGATAGGTTGACTAATTTCTTGAATTCCTTTAAGAAAATATGGAGACTGATTAATTCCTTACATAGATATGGGTCTCTAGAATTCCACAAGCAGAAAAAGGAAAGATATAAGAGGTCATTTTGAAAAGACCTGAAGCCTCAAAATTCTCACTCAATAATAGGCTACCTCTTTCATTTTCCCAGTTCACTTTTATCCCACATATCATCTAACTTCACCTCATTCCTTCCCAGTTCCCATCTAGGCATGTCTTGTGTTAGTGATAGCCTAAATAAATCCCTATCCTTCTCTTATTCGGGTTTCTCATATGGTCAGCATAGGAATACCCAATAATACCCACCAAATAAAAAATAAAATAAGAGCCAGCTTGTCACCAAGGTAGAGAGGTTCCTGTGGTTTCCTGTAGCAGCTACAAGAACTATTCCATTGCTTGATGTATGGTGGCTGGGAATCCCATTCCTATGAATCCTCTCTTTTATTAGAGTTGGCATTGGAGATTTCAGTGATTGACCTATAGCTGCTGAAAACTTCAATGGATCCCATTTCTAGAAGTATGCTGGCTGGGAGTTCCATCTCTTGGAACCCACTTTGCCACCAGAGTTGGCATTAGCATTTCCAGGATCAAATACTAACAAGTCACACCAACCAACCCTCATGAATTGATTGTATGACTGTTGCATCACAAATAATAGTCCTGCCTTTGTTTCTTGCAACTGCTATCATCATTTCCTTCTGGATAGTAACTATAGCACTATGATTCTGAAATAAAGCTGCATGTCGCTTTCTGGCTTTGTCTCCCAAATAATTGATTGAAAAGTAGTCATTCTTCTCTGAAGCTCATTGAAAGAGCAAGCTTGGTATGAGTTGAACACTAATAGGAAATGTGTTAGTTTAAGTTCTAAATTTAATTGAGTCCTGGGACACATAACTTTTTTATATTGCTTTGTGTTTTCTCACGTAAAATGCTCATTCTTTATGTTTATGTGCTATATTTGCTGCAGTGTTGTCTCAAGGAAGCAATAATACATCAAGTCAATCTTTATCACAGTGGCCTACTTCTAACCCTGACAGCCAAACTGATGGTCAAAATCAAGAGCCTAAAACTGCACAACAAGAGCAACATTCATCTGAGATGGAGCCGAAGCAACATGGGTCGCTTGGCGAGCATCTTCAGCATGTTGCTTCTCAGGATGTAAATAATCCTCATCTATCACAGAAACAATCTCAAGATGACTGTCACCAAGCACAAGCACCTGCTGTACAAGTTCCCCTCCACAATTCTCAAACTATTGGAATTCAGAATTCTGTAAAGGATTCAGTTCTTAATAATGAAGTAGTAAAGAGTCATAATCCCAGCAGTGAATCTCAGTATGCAAAGTTGCAGCAGATGAGTAATCAACAGGCTACAGTCTCTGAGCAGCCAAGTAGCCAAGTAAATCGTAGTAAACAAGTACCATTTGGCCTGTTGCTACCCATCTTGCTTCCTCAACTTGCCAAAGACAGAGCCATGCAACTTCAAACCTTATTTGCTAAATTGAAGGTGTGTTTTCCAACCAATCTAGCTATCAGGTCCTTCCCCCCTCCCCTTTCCATGGCAAGTTTTAGTCTTTTTGATGATAGCCCAGGACCAGCTTATGAACAGATATCACATGCAGTATGCACTAATTTTGTATTTCATCAGTTTTTTTATTTTTTCATTCTAGAAAGATGAAATACCAAAAGACAGTTTTGTGCGGCTTATGAAAGGTATCGTAGGGGACCAGATGCTTAGATTAGCATTAGCAAAGGTGCAAATGCAACCACAGGTAGTAAGAAACATGGTTTGTGTTGTGGGTGGTTTTCATAATCCAATTAGATATTGATGTCATGGCCATGCTTAGATTCATTTTTTCATACTATTTAGGCAAGGTCCAATCAAGCATCTGCTGGGCAGCAGCTTCCTGTAAGGATGCCAACTGTTAGTTCAGGTGCAAGGCAATTGAATGATCCCCATGCTTTAGCACAGATGCATCAAAGAAGTATGAATGTTGCCGTTGACCAATCTCGCCTGAGTTCTTCAGCTGGCCAAACTATGGATAGTAATGCTAGAAAATCTCAGGAATTCGATGTTAAAATAGAATCTCAAGGATTGCAACCAAACCAGTTGACGTCTTCCAGTTCCAACACAGTAGGTCAAGAAACAGAAAGAACATCAGTTCACATACAAGGGCTCAATAAGCAGCAGCAACACCATCTACATTTTGCACCAACATATGGAAACAGTGGTGGTAACTATAACCCTTATTCTGGGGCAACAAGTAGTTCCTCTTCGTCTATCAAACTGCAATCACATGATTCACACATGAGTCAAATTCCTCATCAAAGTATTGGTTCAAATCACTTAGGTGGGTCAACACATGGTTTGAGTGTAACTGGTATGCCAAAAGTTGAACAGCAGAATTCTTTCAATGATCCCAAGAGACTGCCAGGTGGATCTGTGTCTTCTTCTATAAACAATACAGCATCTCAACAAACTTCAACTGCTTGGCAATCATCAACAAACAAAGAACAAAATCTGGGCTTAATATCATCTGTTTCTTATGTCAAGAAGGAACCTACTGACTTATCTACTGAGCAGCAAAATAGGCACAATTTGTCAAAATTGCACGGGTATTCTTCTGTTAATTCTGCTCAGCTTGAACAGAGTGGTGCCATTCAAGGAACTCTAAAAGATGACTTTTCAAGAGGTCTTCCGGCATCCACAAGCATGCCACCTACAACATCTACTGGCTTGCTACCACACAGTTCTGGTTCCTCTTCTATAATGACCCACCTAGACTCTAGTGTCCCGGTAAGTTGGAGATTGTTGTACATGATCTTGTCTTAAGATATAATGGTAATTTTTTGCAGATCAAGTAACATGCAAATGTGTTTTTATCCTAATGGGCACAATGAATCCTTTAGTACTTTGTTATGCTGAATGTATATATGAAACATCAGTTCCCTCAGCTTAGATATGTTTTCCGTAATTTTTTTATTAAATTGTTTTTAGCAAAGAATCTCTTTCACCAGTAATTTTCTGAATTCCTTTTGTAATGAAGTTACCAACATAGATAGTATTTATTAAGATAGTGAAATTTAAGCCTAACTCAATCCTATAAAACCGACTCAGTAATGTGAGGTTTGTATTCACTTATATATATTAATTTGGTCTTATCTCTAATTGATGTTAGATCTCCAACACACACCCCTCATGTCAAGGACATTGTGCATCCACACTGAGAATATTGAGCGTGGGAATCAATTGGGATCCGATAGGGTGACATGATAGGTCCAAATCTCGACTAAGATAGACTCTTAATAACTCTGATATAATATTAGGATAGTGGAATTTAAGTCTAACTCAACCCCACAAAATCAGCTTAATAATGTAAGGTTTGCACCTACTTGAAAAATAAAGAATTATTTTATTGATATCTATCATCCAAATTACATTCTCACCATCTCTACTTGTAATAGCCACAACCTTTAAAAAAAGGAAATGAAAGTGTCTACTATCTGAAATCCTCTATGAACATAAGTTGTAATCAATAGGTCTCTGTCAAGATTGTCTTTGATGAAGTGCTTGTCAATTTCAATATGTTTGGTCTTATCATGTTGGATTAGATTATGCGGAATGCTCATGGCTGACTTTTTATCACAATACAATTGTGTAAGGATGTCAACCTTAATTTTAAGGTCATCAAGTATGATTTGCATCTAGAGTCCTCCACACACACCTTGAACTAGGGCTCGAAATTCAACTTTTGCACCTAAACGAGATACTCTACCTGTTTTTTGCTTCTCTAGGTCACTAGACTTTCTCCAAGAAACATACATTACCTAAATGTAGATTTTCTGTCAATAACAGAACCTGCATAGTTTGCATCAGTATATATATCTTCAAGGTCAAAGTGTCTCCTTTCCTGAAGAATAACCCATTTCTTAGGCTTGACTTCAAGTACGGAAGAATTTTGTCAATTGCTTGCATGTGGCCTTCTCTTGGATCATGCATAAACTGACTTACCACACTAATTGCATATGCAATGGTGTGATAAATAAATAAGTTTTCCTACCAATCTTTGATATTGAGTTTTTTTCTACATGAGAGCCCTCTTCACTCACAATTCTATAATTCAATTCAATAGGAACTTCTGAAGTTCTACATTTCAACTTACCTATTTCTGTAATGAAATCAAGTACATATTTTCTTTAGGAGATGAAAATCCCCTTTTCTGAATAAGCAACCTTTATTCCAAGCAAATACTTAAGCTTTCCCAAGTCTTTCATTTCAAAATAGGCTGCCAATTTTTCCTTTAAAACCATTTTTTCTATTTCATCATCTCTTGGAATAATCTTGTCATTCACATAGACCAACAATAATGTAAGTTTACCTGTAATGGAGTGTTCACAAAAGTCAACATGTGTTTTATTAGACCCTTTGATTCACCAGTTTCCTTATGCAAGGTTATGAGGTATCAAAGATGTATTGCAAATTGCAATGGAGGGTAACAAGTGTATAATGTTGTGCTTGTTTTTTCATTTGATGTCCTCATGCTCCCAATTTAGTTTTTTAACAGAATCTATTTTTGAGAAATAATAACTGTCATGCTTTTTCTATTCATTTTTTTCTTTAAATACCAAGATATTATTTTTGCACCAAGCATACCCCGGGTTTATAAATGTCTTCAAATTTGTTGATGCCTAATTTCTTAAGTCCCACTTCTGAAATTGATCAGCTAAGCTCTCAGGTTCCATCAAATGCTTCTGGAATTGTTGCTAGGACATCTTTTAAAAAGTCTGCCGTTACCCAAAAGAAACCACTTGAAGCACTTGGTTCCTCACCTCCTCCTTCTAGGTGAGCCATGTCTTACTCTACTGGATCATTTATGAACATCTTATTTTATGGTAAATTTCTTAACCTAACTAATTTCAATATATACATAATGTTCCTGTACCATACAGTAAAAAACAAAAAACATCTGGGGGATATGTTGAACAAAGCATTGAACAACTTAATGATGTCACTGCTGTTAGTGGAGTTGACCTCAGGGTATGATACTACGTCATGTTCAATTAAATCAGATAGTCAATAAGTAGGGAATGCTAATTCCTGTACTTCTAATATTTCTTTTACAGGAAGAGGAAGAGCAGTTATTTTCAGGGCCCAAAGAGGATAGTCGAGTGTCAGAAGCATCTCGAAAGGCTGTGCAAGAAGAAGAGGAAAGACTGATCTTGCAGAAAGCTCCATTGCAAAAAAAATTAATTGACATCAGTCAGTGTCCAACTTGTGTCATACCTCTGTCCATATGTTTTAATTCTTTCATTTTGAGCTGATCTGGATATGTGCTAGGCATACAAAACCTTATGGCTACCTTATGTTGTTACTCTGGCAGTGGCCAAGTCTGGCTTGAAGGGTATGAGCAATGATGTGGAGAAATGTTTGTCACTGGTGAGACTCAAACAATTTTTCACTTTTCAGTACAATTGGTTTACATGTAATTTTATGACACTGAGTAAATGTTCAGAGTGTGGAGGAAAGGATGCGTGGACTGATAAGTAATCTGATTAGAATATCAAAACAGGTCAGTTCTCTAGTTGCTTGCGCAAGTAGTCTTTTATAATTGTATAAAACTTTGTACTTACATTACAATAACTTTTCTATTAGAGGGTTGATTTTGAGAAAACGAGACATCGGACTGTTGTCACTTCAGATGTTCGGCAGCAAATCATGACAATAAATAGGAAAGTAAGGGAAGAGTGGGAGAAAAAACAGGCAGAAGCAGAGAAGCTTCGGAAACTAAATGATGTAAGTTCCAAATATTGGAATTGTGTTTTAAGTTACTGCAAGATAAAAACCTTTTTATGCACATTTCTCTTCCATGCATGTCTGTTGTATATTTGTAGTTGTAACTTGTTTGTCTATCGTTTGTATTGCTATTTCTAAATATAGGTTGACGGCAGTACTGGAGTTGATGGTGACAAGGATAAGGACGACCGTGGTAAATCAACAAAGGTACTTATACTTATACTTCACCTTATCAAACATTGGAAATCTGTTCTTTGATTTATAATATGCTGCAGGTGAACAAGGAAGAGGATGACAAGATGAGGACAAATGCTGCCAATGTTGCTGCTCGTGCTGCTTATGGGGGAGATGACATGCTGTCAAAGTGGCAACTTATGGCGGAGCAAGCCAAGCAGAAACGTGAAGGGGTGGACCCGTCATCTGGTTCTCAACCAGCTAAAGATGTGAACCGCAAATCTTCATCAACATCTGAAAGAAGTACAAAGGATAACCAAGAAGGGGAGAAAAGAGGTTCAACCCCTTTTCTAGCAAGTTCAGGTGAGTTTGTTTGAAGGTGCTTTTCTGTTATTTCCATTATTAATTTTTAGTTGCAAGGTACAATTAATTTTAGTTATTCAAGATTCAAATGCTGTTTCTTATTATATGGATTAAAAAAATTAAGGTAGAATAGAAGTGGATTCTGTCATTGTCAGAAAACTTGAATTATGGTCTGTCTATAATATTCTATACTGTTAGTTGAGAATGTTCTGATCTGATAAATACCTAAATGTAGATTGCAGAATATCCTACTCTTTCCACTTATTTGGGCTGAAGGGTTTCAGATTCCCCTGTTGTATAGTGTGTGTAGAATACCTAATGATTAATGTTGCCAAGAAAATCGCTTCAAGTAAACATTATGTTGGAGAAATGCTTTGATGGTTTGAATAAAGTAAATTGGTGTCTTTTTTTTATTGGTTTGGACCACTTTTCATTGCTTTTTCTCCTTTTCAATTCTTCTAACAGTGGCCAGAAAACTTGGAAAGAGTCATGCCTTGGCCCCTCACACTAGTGTAGCTCGAAGCATCTCTGTCAAGGATGTGATTGCAGTCCTGGAGAGGGAGCCCCAGATGTCTAAATCCCCACTCATACATCGCTTGTACGAGAAAATTCATTCTGAAGCCCCAGTTGAACAAGGTTAAACGAAGTGCCTAGGTTATCTTGTTTATTTTTAATTGTCACCGAGCTTATTAAGTTATTATCATCATCTCATGCTTGATTACGGAAATTGAAAGGTTTCCCTCAAGTTAAAATTTGCTGGTTTGACTTAAACACTTCATATAACCCAGATAATTTACCTGTTGAATTTGATTTTTCTCCTGTATCCATGATCTCCTAGTGATAGATTTGCCTAGTTTTTTGGTTCCGTTTTGTGTATTGTTTTGTACAGTCACTTAGTAGAATTGGAAATTTATGGAATTAAACGGAAATCTCATTGGGCAGGCTTATGTCTACAGTTGTGCCACTAACATAGCAGCACACCTAACACCTTGTTCCATTGTTGTAGCTGTGTACATAATACGTTGGTAAGTGCAGGCCATCGAAATTAGCCTTATTCTTTAGCAGGCTCTTCAAAATACACGAGGAACGCTTTCAATCGTTTAACTTTTTAAACATTCGAAAGGAAGGGAACAAAATAAACTCAAAAATCGAAATTGTATGCTCAAGGGGAATTCATAATGCTATTTCAATCTCAATTTTAAAAGTCAAAGGGTAAATAGTCTCGTTTTGTGGATATAGTACCGGAATTATTGGCTATAGCTCAATTTTTTTCATTAAAATTTGGTTCGTATTGTAAAACATAGATTATAGTGTATGTAGTAACTACCAATACGATATAGCCTTCCGTATTAATTGATAAACGGCTAAGAAAAATAATGACTATAAAATTATCTATGTAGATCCCATCGTCACTTTTCTTTTTATGGCATTGTGTTCGAAACTGCAATGATCACGTAACAGCGATGGAATTAACTTATTTCGTCATCCAAAATATTCAGAACAGTGCTCGAGTATGTCCCTTAAAAACCAACTTTTTGACCAAATTGAATTAAAGGGCCACCAAACGAAGTGATGATTGTGATGAAATAGGAATGACTCGCGTGTGTGTTGGAGTTGGATAACGATTATGGCAGCGAGTGATGAGTCAGCATGATCGACGTGGTCACGGATATACACCCTTTCACGCTTTTTCTGTTACACGTCGGTGACCCCTTCACCGTTGTCTCCGCAACAACGGGACCCACACTACCCTTTCCAAACCCAAAAAAACTGAAATTGAAATTTTGTAGCCAAAGCATAAAGTAAAATAAGCGCAGAATATGCTTTGCGCTGTTTCGCAGATTATCCTTTCCTCTTTTTTTTTTCAGTTCCTTCCTTCTTATCAATTCCTTCCTAAATTCTCTCATTATTTTTCTCCAAACACAACCACCTTTTCGCCCGATCATAATCCTTTACTTAAACCCTTACTCCTTCAACTAGAAACAACAAAAACCAGAGCACTGTGATGGAGCTTCTAACCGTGGTGGATGATTTTTTTGTCACGGCGTCTCTCGCGCTTCTTCTCACTTTCATCGTCTTGAAGCTCCTCGAGGCCATCAACCACACTCACGCCGCACCAAAACGTCACGTCGATCTTCAACCGCTCCCTCCAGTTTCTCTTGCGGAACGCTTCATGGTTCAGCGCGCTCCGAGCAATAGCAAGCTCCGTTTCATTAGTCCGGTTCACGCTGTAACAGAATACAGCGTAGAAACGGCCACGGTCGAACCGCTTCCTCATCGGAAACTGTCCACGGTTCACCCCGCTCAAACTAAGAGTGTAGAAATCGAATGTGAAGAAGCTACGGTCGAACCGGTTCCACCGGTTCAGGCCGCTGAAAGCAAGGACACGATCGGTTGTATTAGTCCGGTTCAAGCTGCCGCGTCATCAGATATTGAACGCCAGATAGAAGAGTCTATGGTCGAACCTGTTTTTCCAAGCGAGAGCACGGTTTTAAGTCCTGTTCAAGCTGCCACGTGTGTAGGAAGCGAACTCAAGGTAGAAGAGGTTGTGATGGAAGTCGGTTCCAACGTTGTTCTCGAGTCGCCGTTAAAATCACGCTCTGACATTGCCGTTAAAGAGGAAATCGCTGAGGCGAACGAGGGAGAAACACGAGAGTTTGATGAGAAAAGGGACGTGGAAAGTGTTGAGGATTCTTGCACTGAAATTGAAGTTTCTACTGTAGAAAACGGCGTGAAAGAGAATTATTACGATGATGAGGATGATGATTGGGAAGGGATTGAGAGGAGTGAGCTGGAGAAAGAGTTTATGGCGGCTACGGAATTTGTTACTCACGAGTGTGATCGATTGGAGAGTGTTGGAAGCAACGTGAAAATGGAGTTGTACGGGCTTCACAAGGTTGCGACGGAAGGACCTTGCCGTGAACCTCAGCCAATGCCTCTCAAGCTCTCTGCACGTGCCAAGTGGTATCAAATTTCAACTTACGTACTCCTTTTTTTTTCAATGTTGCCAATTAATGCTTCGTGTGATGTTGTTTTGCCTTATTTGTTGAATTGCCTAACTTGCTTTGCCTTGTTTGTTACTCTACTGTTGTTGTTTGAAGTAATAGTTAAGATTTGATTTTGTGTCTAACGTATCCCAGTGAAATGTGTTTAAACAACCGTATAATAAATGATAACTGGGTTTCTGCTTGAAACATTATGGGCTAAAAAAGTAGTATCTAGCTAATTTTTTTAGAGATCAGTCACCGACATTCTCATCAGTAACATAGTCAACAAAAATCTTGATTGGTGCAATTAAGAAATTGTATCAATTATCTTGATGCACATAAAAAATTATACAATGACAGAGTGTGTGGTTGGATACAGATGTAATTTTTAGACTTTGCCGATATTAGATATAGAATTCATTTTTTATGTTAGGAAGACAGCTTGTCTATTTTTCTTTTTGTGACCATCAAGATGTTTTTGAGTGGTAAGAAAGATACTAATTCTTTCCGCTGCTCAGAAATTACCTAATTGGGTGTATAATTTGCCTTTTGTATTAATAATTAAAGTGTTCTTTTAGTCTATACTCTGACTAACGTTATTTAAGAATGGGAATCGATCAACATCCCCTTATGAATGAATGAGCTGTCAATGTGGATTTGAATCACTCCCTCACAGTACAACAAGCAAAGCCCAATTTGTGTTAGATCATGATATTGTCAGCTAAAGTAAACACACAGTGGTCCTGGTACATTTGATTAGGTAACACCGTCTTTGTCATACTAATATTTGGATGGATGGAATGAAATGGAATGGAGTAAAAAAAGAATATATTGGAATAAAACTTTCATTTCATTCTATGGATAGATTGTAGAGGAACAAAACAAATTTCTCACTTCATCTTATTCCTCCCAAGAAAAAAGTGAAAGCAAATAATGGAATGAGATGGATAAGATTACCAATTTAAATAATGAAATATAATACCAGTAGGTCCATTACAATCCAATTTCCTCCATTCATCATTTTCTATCAATTTAAATATAGCGCAAAAGACATAAGAATTAGCAATCAAGAGGGAAAGAAAAAATGTGTCAAACACTCTAACATGATAAATCAATTTAAACAACACATGCAACCGTGTTGTACAAGTTGCACGGTATAGCTTGATTGCTAGTTATAATAACAGGGTTGAGAGCTGCTTTTTATAAGTGATCGACAGTACTGATTCCGTTGTGCAAGGAATGCTTGGCAAAAGCTGGGGAACATGAATCCAGAGGTTGCAATGGAGCAGTATATCAGCCTTCTTTCGAATAAATTTCCTGAATGGATGAAAGATACTTTAACTGTGAGTTTGTGCTTTTGAGACTTATTATGCTTTAATATCTTAACTCACGAGCAATAGAATTGAAGCAACCCTTTTGCAGGGAATGAGTGAACATGAACCCACAAAGCCTGAAGTTTCGGAGTCTGCTGCTTCTGATTTGAGCACAACTTTGTCTCATCGACAACTGATCTTAACTAATAGGTAGTTTATAAACATACTTTTTGTTATTCATATCTCTGATCTTGTTGACTTTATGATGGTTTTGTTGGTATATTTTGTTTTATGATGGTTTTGTTGGTATATTTTGTTTTATGATGGTTTTGTTGGTATATTTTATTTTATGATGGTTTCATCTCTCTTTCAGGGAACTTGAACAAGAGTCTGATTCCGAGCGTAGCCCACTTGCAGAGTCAGATTTAAATAACAATGTAAGATTTTAAAATCATTCACAATTCTACATTGACTAATAATGAATAATAGCTTAGATAAAAAATTTAAACCATTCTCTCTTCATGTTATTTTCATTCCGTCTAATTAGTTACCACACTTTCTCTAAAATGAGGAGCTACATCACACAAAATTGTAGAAGAAAAAATTAATATGGCAAATTAGTTGGAGACTGTTATTCATCTTGTAAATGTGGGATATCATTGTTGTATGATTTACTCGTGTCACTTCCCTGCTCTTACTGTGTCATTCTTTGGCTTCTACCTGAATTAGTTCACAAAAACTGCAAACAACTAGAATTAGGCATGACATTGGGATGGGATCGGAAACTGGTTTGACTCTTTCTGTTGGAGATTCACGTTAGTAAAAAGATAAAATAAATTTATAATATATAAATTTCGATGCCATATTACCATCTACACTTCTATATGTCATAGTCAGAATTATTTTAGTACTTGAAATTGGTGAGTAGATTGTACAGACATAAGTTAGCTTCGCATGCAAACTTTTTCAGGTTGACAAATGATAGCATTTCTCTGCTAATTTCCCTCGCCAAAAGAAGACCGATTCCAAGTATATAAGTCTGTTTCCAAGTACAGAGATTATTGGCCTGTTTCTTTTCTCCTTAAATTATTTGTTGATCATGATGTGTTCTATTGTTCTTCAATGTGAAGTTGTTAATATATTTTTTGTACATAAATAAATGTGTGTTGATAACTATTCATACATGATGTCCCTCCCCTGTCATTCATAACTAGATATGTTGTTATGCTATCTGCTGAAATAACTCAATTTCACAAACCATATATAGTATTAGTTGTAATGTCTAATAAGTAACTTATATTTGTACCCAAACTATCCTTCAATCTACTATTTTTAATTCTACATGCTATTGAAGTCTGTCACTGAATGAAGAAACAGGAAAATATGTTCTTCAAATATTTCAAAGTTAGTTTTAGTTTATAGTTTTTTATTCTTATCAACTTTTTTTGCACGAATGTTTAACATTTTCATGAATATCAAAGTGAAAATAATCTTTGTCATCTTTATTAGAAATTTATCAAAAGAAAAATCTGGAACATCTTTTACTCTTAGAAAAGTTATAGTTCCGTGTCTTTAAAGTTTATATTTCCATGAACAAAATTACATTTTATTGTGAACATGAAAAATTGTTTTCTAACTCTACAATAACTTACATTTTAACTTTATTTGTTATTTTAATTATTTTAAAATTTAAAAAATATTGCTAGAAACATAAAAAGGTAACTAAACTCTTTTTTATATACACTTGAGAATAATATTCTGGTTATAATATTTTTCACAATGTAATTTCTAGAAATTCATTTTAAAACAAATACTCTTTACATCTTTTATTTTTTTTATTTCAATAATTTTTCTTGAGAGTGTATGTGTAATGTTCTAAAATTTAAAAGGGTGCAAATGTAATATTTTTAAAGCGGGTAAGTGTAATATTTTTAGAATAAAATAGATTTATGTAGATTTTTTTTTTAAATGTGCGGTCAATGTTTGAAAGAATTTCACGCAATATTTGTGTAATTT
>Ga0123341_1002759_pt1 | contig 14668 bp, 9 predicted proteins | sample Turbeapinknodule_FD_89959 | JGI IMG/M metagenome (GOLD analysis project Ga0123341, IMG submission 89959) | Root nodule microbial communities of legume samples collected from Mexico - Turtle bean Mexico pink nodule | ecosystem: Host-associated > Plants > Roots > Nodule | place: Mexico: Nepantla... | reverse complement strand
TGTGATCACCATTCTTCAATGTGATAAGAATTCGCCCTTTTCCAGTTACCGGAACGAACCTACCATCACCGAATTTCACTTTTGTGCGAAATGAGTCATCCAAATCTGCAAACAACTCCTTCTTACCACACATGTGATTTGTGCAACCTGTATCCAAATACCAAGTCTAATTGTTTGGAGTTTCATTTGATGTGACTGCCATTAGTACTGCATGATCCTCTTCAACTTGTTCGTGATTACTTCCTTCTTGAGCTCAATTGACAGCATGATTATCACCTTTTGATCTGCACTCATTTGCATAATGGCCACGTTTATGGCAATTATAACACTCAACATTTGATTTATTATAAATGCCTCCTCGTCCTTCGCGCCAAGCGCCTCCATGATTTTGGCCACCACGACCTTTGCTGAAATAGCTACCATGTTCATGATAGGAGCTACCAATTGGTTTTTCAATCTTATTGTCATTCATCCGCTACTCATGAGCTCGTAGAGAACCAGACAATAACCTTACTGTCATTTTTGAAATGTCATTGGCCTCTTCAATTGCGGCAACAACATGTTCAAATCAGGGAGTTAAAGATCTCAAAATCTTCTCCACCTTTGCCTACTCTGAATGTGTTTCACCATTGCTCTTCATCTGATTTGTCAAGGCAAGAACTTTGTTTATATAGACATCAATAGTCTTTGTGGTTTCCATCTCTAACAATTCATATTGGTGTCTTAGGGTTTGAAGACGCACCCTTTTGATCTTATCATCACCTTTATAATTGGTTGACAAAATTGTCCAAGCCTCACTGGCAGTTGTTACTCCTTCTATATGCTCAAACGTCTTATCATTCATCCCTTGATGAATGAGATGAGATACAAAGTCTTATTGTCCTTCTTCTTCTGATCACGATGCGCTACTCGTTGCGCCTCATTTGCATTAGCAGCTAATGCAGACACTCCACTCTCAACGACATCCCATAACTCATGATAATCAAACAAAACTCTCATTTGCACACACCAGTGATTGTAATTTTTTCCACCAAGCATAGGGACTGATAATTGGGTAGAGTTCATGATAACAAACTAGCTCTTGATACCAATTGTAAGAACTAATTAAAGGAAATAAGAGAAGACAAAAGGTTGTAGCAACTAATTGAACGTAATTGCACAAAATTGCAAAACTGATCTTATTCATTTTGATTTACTCAATCATATATATAATAAAATTACAATTGCTGGAAGCTATAAAATAAGAATACTAACCGGCCTGTAAACTAACTATTAATGCAATATAACGGTAAAATAGTTTAAGGGTAATAAAATCAAAATTAATAATAATAAAATCTAAATAACCAATAATTGAGGTGTTCATATGCATAAGTTGAGGTACATACACAATCTGTTTGAGGATAAGAAACTTGAGAATATCCTGAACTACAATTGACAGATGATCAAAATATAAGAAAATAAAAATTGCAATTCAAAATTACTTGATTTGATGCGTAATTACGAACTCCAATCTAAAATCTTTGTATGGGAATCATACTAAGATAGGCTGGAGGACAGGATATCAAGAGCAAGGAATGAATAAAATGCACCGGCCTTTCTAATTGCCAGAAAATGAATATATGTTCCAGCTATATACAAAAGGGAAAAAGTATACATCAATGTTTGTACAACTCTTTAAGTGAATTTTGAAAGAATTTTGAATTACTTTCTGTGGTGTGTATCCTTCGCATTGAGAGGAATACAGATTTTATTGAAAACCTTTACTTACAATACAACCTTTAAATTCTATGATCTGCTGCTCCTCCTGTTCGACCTTTGAGGTTGAAACTTAGAGAAGGGGCAAACGTTCCCCAACCAAAACAAACAATTAACCACTACCATCATAGTAATGAAGAAAATTATTTGACTGAGACTGCAAACTAGATATACTTCCTTGACCCCAGCCTTGCTGCACACGTTTAAGAGTTTTCAGTGCAATTCCCCTGCAACCATCCCGGTCAAATAATAGAACAGATCATTAGTAAAGATGGAAGAATATGCAGCATAGGTAAATTATGGATACCACTCATGAAAAGGGCATAGCCATTGTAGAACTTGTGACAATCAAAGTTTCAATGATAAAATAGTAAGATCCAGGTTTGCATTTAGTTTGATAGAACTACAATATTTGAGATGACAAGTTGGTGATAATTTTAAATGTCACATGATAAAGCAACTCTTTCAAAGATGAAAAAAATATAAAACGTCTTTATGTTTGTGAGTTCAACGAATTGGAGTTGGAAACTATCTAACTAACAAGGTTTAGAAATGAGAACCCTCAAAATCCAGCACGTTATGTTGTCGAACACATCCAAAAACAATTTCCACTCCCACTATCAAATTAAGAACCTTGTTTTCCAAATATGAACAGAATAAAAAAAAATGGAATAATTGATTATCTTCATCACCCATATGGTTATACCTGTTAACTATGTCCTTCCAGTCACTTCCTCCACCATTATGTAGATTTCCAGGAATGACTGTTTCTGTTTTGATAATGCCTATCGACAGATCTATCTTCTAATGTCAATTCCATCATCCTCTTTGCTAGTTCATCCGCTTTCTGTTTGTGTCCTCTTTTATTTAAGCCATCAATCACTGGCATGAATGATGCATGGTCGAAGCCATATCTATTATCAATCAATTTATGAAGAAGGCTACTAGCATCTGCTAACCTTTCATCCTGGCAAAGTCTTTCAATCAAATCTTTATACATGAAATTCTTCAATAAGATACACCAATCTAACGAAGCTTCAAATAGCTCCTTTGCTTCAGAGAGTTATCCTCTGACAAGTAATTCATTGAACAACAAACTGTACAAGCTTCTTTGTGGCCACATATACTCAAAGCTACCTCAAATATCTCAAATATTTCACAAGCTACTATAAAATCGCTAGACTTGCAGAGGACTTTAATCAATATTTTGAAGGAAGATATATTAGGAGATATGCCCTTATCCAACAATTCATGTAAAAGAGCAATGGCATCATTTGCTTTTCCTCCTTTGCAGAGGCAACTGAATATATCTGGACATATCCCTTATTCTCTCCTCATCCATCAATCAATATATTTAAAATATTTGCTTCTTACTTCCTAAACCTAGGATCAATGCATTATAAGTTTGAAGAGTCTTGCTACAACCATTTCTCTCCATATCCTTCAAGACACGGAAGGCCGATCATATCTTCCTTTGTTTTCAGAAACTCCATATGAATGTATCGTAAGTTACAGAATCAGGGAGCAAGTTTTTTGCCAACATCTCAAAAAAATTTTATTTGGCTTCTTCTAGCCTCCCAGCTTTGCAAAGTCTATTAATTAAAGTTGCGTATGTGATTCCATCAGGCAAGCAGTTTAATACATTACTGATTGAATTAATGAGTGGCAAATGTGTTCCCTTTATCAAGGGATGTTGGTTGATTAGTCCACATCTCACTTGCAATTTCCGTTGCCTTGTCCAATTCTCCATTTCTACAGAGGCCATTGACCACAATATTGCAAGTTACAATATCCAGAATACATTATTACCATTTCACAGTACTCCATATTCTGTAATTCAGAGATTCTCCTGACTACACAATCTGGAATTGAAAAAGCACATTACCTATAACTCTTTGAAGAAAGGTATTTTTGAAATTAAGAAAATCATGGGGATGTCAGAAAAAAACTGAGGTTTCTATGAGGTACAAGAAGAAATTCCCTTACAAATATGATTGGACAGCACGCATAACAGTTCATTTGGTTGATGAATCTATGTTACAACATACAACTGAAATGACATCATGGTCAAACATAGGAATGAATGACATAATAAACTGTTAACGAAACCATCCCAAAAAGTAAGAACTACAAGCCTTCATTGATGTTGTTTCTTTAAGTGGTGTGTGTGTGTATACATTTATGTTGACATGTCATTCACAAACACCAAACCCAAAATATAATTGTTTGTCCATGCCACGTCCTTCTATGAAGGAGAACCAAAAACATGGTAGTAGTCGTCAGACGTTTCAGCATATCGGTGACATGATGCTAAAGAGGTCCCACTTCAATGTTGTACAAATAAAATTATGGTCATAATATGACGACCACTACTCCAATTACATAAGATTATGTCCTGCAAACAACGCAACGTTAGTTATCTCTATTGAGAACGATGTTTTATAATAATCGTTTCATACCAAATTGGTTTGAACAAATTTAAATAAAAAATACCAAAAAATATTTGCTTGTGGAGGACATTGGTGTCCAGTGATGCCAGCAATGACAGAAACCCACCGGGATTCTAAACTCTAAAGCTGCATAGGCCAACATTTCAATAAGTTAGAAAATCCCTTTGTGCTGGCTTTTACAGATGTCAAATGTAATGTAATACCAAAACTTTATTACTATGAAATGTGTTTTGGGTTACCCCATATGGAACATGACACCCATTTGTTACACGGTGAAGCTTGTAAAGTACACCGTCTAACCAAAATTTAAATAAGTTCAGTCACCCCTACAGTAAGAAATGTATTTTGTATTTTAGACGAACCCTTGATGTTGCATTAGTAGTTGGGGCAGTTTGGTTATGATGTTGACTTCACTTTGAATGTGAACCCCTGGAAGTGGATCAAGGTTGTTGTCATTCGTCATGCACTACAAGGAACGCAAATAATCAGTCAACATGACAATTGAATATGACAACAAATACACAGTATGACTTATTGATTTCTGAATTGTAGATTTATCTTCTCACACGTGGAGTGCAATCTTCATGAGCGGGGTTGTCCCTTTCTTTGAACTGCAACTAGGCTACGAATTTCTGGGTAGACAGTGAGATTGGACGCATCATTGGATTGGGGTGTGCTGTCTAAAGCATTTATATCTAACTGCCCACCATTGATGTGCTGTGTTGTTGTGGGGCCAGGGAGGGCATGAAGAGTGGCAAAGGTATGCAGATGCTGAAACAATAATTCAGTTGTCTCAGGTTTTTCACATGCCACCTGTGCAATTTCAGAAAATTTCTTGCACAGTGCATCATAACGTTTAATATGAGGTTCTTTATCTGTTATGTTATAAGATGCTTTGATGTAAGTATGTTTTCTCCGGACGTTTTTGCTCCACCTAATCAACACATACTTTGCAGGAACCTGTTTCTGTCTCTCTTGTGCCAGCACAACCAAACAATGTCTGCACAAAATCCCCTTAAACTCAAACAACAAACAATTACAGTTCACATTGTGGTTGTCACGATCATAACATACAATGTACAATCTATCACGGCTATGCCCATTGTGTATGAACTCCTCCATGACATCGTATCTGCAAACATCTCCATTGACCACGACATTCTGAACTACACAATTCATTTTACCCCTGAATTCTGTTTGAACTTCACCAAATTTTGCATGGGTATACTCTGTCTGGAATTGTCTTTCTATGAGGGACTGAGATCCGCATGGAATGACTGTGTTTAAGGATGCAAAGTCAGCCTCATACTCCTTCTCAGCCTTGTGTTGCAATGCATTGTCATACTGAAGTAGAAATTGCTGCAGGGTAGTGGTTGAATTGATGTACCCGTCAAAAAAAGCATTCATGCTCTTACTTCTTTGGGTTGTTGACATTCCAGCCCAAAAATTATTTTTCAAATAACAAGGTACCCATCTATGACGTTCATCATAAAGGGTTCCCAACCATTCATCGTTCATCAATCCAAATGTGTTTATAAATTTTCCCCATTCACATTCAAATTCATCAACAATCATCGTCTCATAAACCACAACCTTCATTGCATGTTTGATCTCCTTGTATTCACCATAGCCTTGCAATTTTTCAGGGATCTTTTTCATGATGTGCCATAGACACCACCTATGATGTGTTTGAGGGAAGACAACTGAAATGGCGTTTTTAATTGCTTTACATTGGTCTGTCACAATGCCTTGTGGGGCCTTGTACGACATACATCGAAGCCAACACTCAAACAACCATACAAATGTGTTGGTGTCTTCTGAAGACAAGAGTGCACAACCTAACAAAATATATTGTCCATGATGGTTTACACCAAGAAACGGTGTGAAAGGCATGTCATATTTGTTGATTAGGTATGTGGTATCAAATGATACAATGTCTCCAAAATCATAACATGCTGCCCGACTTCTTGCATCTGCCCAGAAAAAATTTCTTATGCGGTTTTCATCATCTATGTCAATGTCGAAGAAAAAATCCTTATTCAATTCTCGCATGCGTAAAAAATGGCTCAATAGTGCTTTACCATCACCATCCTTACCCAAGGCATGTCGTTGTTTACCAACATACTTTCGAACATCTCCTTCAACAAATCCTTGGCTATCATAACCTCCTGCAACGCTAGCCAATGATTGAAAACTTTTGTTGATCCTCACTCCTACATCGTCATTCTTCTCAAGATTCCTTTTCAATTTTAGTTTCCTATTACCACAAAATAACCTTGACTTTGTCGGGCTGAGATCATGAGAGTGTTCGTCAATGACAGACATTATATACCATTTGCCCTCCTTTCTTCCAACAGTAATACGAGCCTGACATTCATTGGCTTGGGTGGGAAGGGTCTTGATTTCTGTAGGGATAGGGGAGACATATTTTCCTTCTCTTGAACATACCAACATGAAGTACCTAATTTCATTGTCCACCCCTTTCTTTGAACTTCTAATCCTAATGCCAAATCCCTTTGTAATTGCATATTGTCTGTAGTAAGTCTTCACAGCTTTTGCACTGTCAAAACACATTCCAACCGTAGGAGCACTGCCAAAACACATTCCAACGGTAGGAACAGAGGGTTCAACATTGTCCAAAACTGTGTCATGACCAACAGCTGACACCTCACCTTCAACGATTGGAATGTCATCGAGGGATAAGTTATTGTTCTCGCTCATTGTCTGCACACGACAAAGTTACTTTCAATTACATGCGTCCAACCAAAGTTTACAATTACAAACATTAAATTTAAGTTCAATAATGTCAAAAGTAAGTTAATTAATATCGCACCACATAGCCAAATAGGAAGTTCTAAGCTTGCAATTAGGAGTCATGACTAAACTAGGTTAGGAATGTGGGTAACCCATTTTAATCATTTACATAACAAACCTTGTTAAAACCTATGCACCAACAAGTTCTGTTCAAAATTACATACATAGGAAGATATGAAGAGAAGAAACAAAGAGCAAATTTCACATTCATACATCAACATGTTCTCAGCTGCTAGCTACTTAGGATTTCATTGTATTTCATTTATCATTATGAGTAGCTAAGTTACTTATGTTGGGATTGAAGGATAATGTAACACATTTGTACTATTTTGATTTATAAATGCATGTATATTTCATTCCTATTTGATTTGATTTTGAGCTTAATGCTTGAAACGTGAGGAATCACTATTATTGTCTTTAGAGCTTAAATGATATTGGAAAATACTTTCATTTTCTGAACTAAATCAAATCAACCAAAGACATCAACATCTGGGATGGAGTTTAAGTATTTGGCTTTTACTATTCAATCATTAATGCATAATTAAACTATTGTAAGGGATTGATTAAGGTAATTTATTTTCTAGATAACCATGATTAAGGGATTAACATGGTTTGGCCCTAGAGAGCAGTGGATCTGAAATGTATTGTATTTATAATCATTGAGTGCAGATGAGTTACAGAGTCTATTCAATCCCAACATCTTATCAGATTTGAAACCTTCTCCTTTCGCATCAATTTTCAGTTATAAACTTATTTTGTTCTACACCATCAATATTTACAATATCTGAAATGAATGTTATCATAATTATAATAAAAAGTACAGCTACTATGTTTACACCTAGTCCTTAAGGATACAAAAACCCTTTATCATTTCTACTACAATTAACTCGGTCCACTTGTTGAGAGAATCAAAATAAATGAAAATCTAGAACCCATCACACATTTGTTCCGATTATTTAGTACTATATTTATAAAGCAAGTAAACACATAAAATAATAGATGCAGTTACAACTAATAGAGCAATTACAATTGATAGAGCAATTACAACTGATACAGTTTGATAAAGTAAACCAATGCAATTATAACTGAAATATTTATATGAAATCAAACATGTAATAAGTACAAGAACATTGACTATGTTTGACCATCAATTTTTTGTATTTTAAGGACAACTTACATATGTTTTACAAGAAATGCATATGATGGCCTCTTTTGATAGATTATTGTTGGTGTATATCAACTACATATGATTACCATGGTCAATTTTCTACAGGACAAACGATTTAAGACTAAAGCTATAGGAATTTAGTTTGTGACATGGTTCCATTTCTACAGCCCTTCCATTTGTTGTGACATGGTATTTGACTTGTGGCTTTGAAACAATATCGTATTGATTTGCTAAAATCTCCATGACAATAAGATAGTAAGCGGAAGAGTGAAAGCAAAGAAAGACGGAGACAAGATCATAAAGGAATGAAAAACAGATTATCATAAATTCTTATTCTCACTTGCCAAAAAGAAGGCAAGGGGTATCTATATTTATACAACGAAATAAAATAAACATCGTAACAAAAGAAGATAGTTTAAACACACTAGACGTTTAAAAGACATAACATCTACTCATGCTAGACAATTGAAAAAGGGATCGTCTACTCACACCAGATAGTCTGAGAAAGATATCATCTACTCATGCTAGACGGTCTAGCAGAGATCGTCTCCTCCAAGACAGAAGTGCAAAAACTTAGTTTATCATCTGATGCAATATTATGAACAATATGAAATAGTTTCCTTGAAAGTTTCTTCCCTTAATGCTAAGCTGCAAAATTTTAGATAATGCCAGCTGTTTTTTTGTAATATTGGTGCTCAGGTGACTGGGATACAAAGCAAATACATTTGAAGGCTCTAAATGAAGAGAATGCTACAATGGGCACAACTAATAACAACAGTAGAAGAAGTGTTGAATCTTGAGCTGCAGATTATACCATTTCACGCTCTGATCCTGGGTTTTGAGCTCTTTTGTAAACACATACTGCTGGTTTACATGGTTGAGGATGCTTATTAATCATTTCTTGGATTTCAAATTTGATTCTCTCATGGTGTGTGTATTCATGTAGCTTATTCTGGTCCTATGATAACTCTTTTATTGGGCCATTTTAGAGGGTCAACTATGGGTAGTATCTAGGAGTCAATAGATTCTCCTATACTGTTCTTGTACAACTTTCTAATTGTAAACGGGTTCAAGTAACTGATAAAAAAAAGGTCCAATATTGCTTATTATGTATGGTTAAATACATTCTATAAATGGTATACGCAGAAAGGGTAAAATCAAATGGCTGAGTTACAACTGTAAGGTTTGTGAACATGTACTCCCAGTACGAGTATGAGATACTGAGGTGATAAATTAGGTCAATTGCTACAGAAAGGGGTAGGAGCTAGTAAGGTTCAGAGTTTTTATTGACGCAAACATCCATATAAGAAGTTGCTGGGTTAGAATTACAATCAATTAAGTAAGGTGTACGTTTTTCCAAAGGGAAGCATTGTAATTTATTTTGTAATACTGCTGATGTGGGACACAAAACCCGTAATGCAGTTTGTGATAATTGGATCCCTAAAGTGCAGACTGTGAAACACGGGTGTAAGTGCAGAAAAGGCAAAATTTAACGGAAGCCTTCTTCTCGTGTCGTGAAAGTCCTTTGCTCAAGCCAAAAGGGATCAAGGAAGTATGAGCTAGTAAGATGGTTAGACCCCCCCGGGAAGAACCCAGAGAAAGTACCTATACAACAATATCTATTGTCCATACAAAGACTTGAGGTGACTAGCCATACAGAAGAATTATACTTGAAAGGAATGTCAACAAATTACCCCTGCATGAATGAATAAACGGCAAGGACCTTTTTTCTGCAGATTGGAGTAGGACTCTATTGTGTAGGATATTTGGGAACACAGATTGAAAGATATTTGGCATGTATGCTCGTGTGAAACTGTCACAGGTGGGTGGTGATAGCAGAACCACTCATGTTTGAGTATGATCTAGTGAGGTTTAGAGTTTACATTTCTGTACATGTAGTTTTCTGAGCTGTTGGATCAGGAACACAATGGTTGATATTATACTGGACATATTTGTAGAGTTTCTTTGGCAGGTAAACACTTTGAACAACACATCTTAATAAGCAAGCACAAGTGCAAAGGATACATGGAATTTGGCTACTTTGAAAATGGAGATCAAGAACTCAGTACAATATCATCAAGGACTATGGAGGAAGAATTCAAATTCTACAAGGGATCATTTTCATATCTTCATCAGTACTTCTCTCAAAAGCACATGAAATAGACTGATTTTGTGGAGGTTGAGTAGTAAAGGAGGGTGTGTGGTCACTAAGATGTGGTACAAGTTAGTCACTTAGATGTAATATGCATTTAGATTATGAGATTATGGAGTGAACTTTGTCAGCATAGGAGTTGAAGCATTCCAAATACTTCTATTTAATATTATTCTTTATTAATGAAAAAAGTAAAATAAAAATCATAAATTCAAGATCAAATTACATCATACTTTATAAGTGATATTATATGTTGGATATAAACATCGGCATTAACTAAATAACCTTTTACTTGGAGTTTTGTTTTTATACTTCAAATATTTTACATTTTCACTATTTATATAAGTGTGAAAATAATGTATCAGATGTCGTATATTCTATTGAAATACTTTGTATCGTGATTCACAAAGTCAAATATAACTATTTTATTGTCAAATATTGGTTGATTGATTCATTTATAAAATCTGAACATGGTAAGAAAGTAACATAATTTGAATAGTAATATTTGAAACTTTTGCAACTCTCTAAAATACAGTAACAAACTACCATGAGATTGTAAAATTACATTATTCCGTTGTTAATGCACAAGTCTTCTAAAATATAACATGTTCTTCCTAATAATAATTTTGGAGCAATAGAACTAACAAAAATATAAGTGAAACTAACTCATAAATTTCGCAATTGAAAAAAAATGTGGGAGATAACAACTTTATATAAAAAATTATTCTCTATTAATACAACTATTTGTAATATATAATAAAAAATTCAAAATCATCTTAAAAACATAAAGTAAGAGAAAATCACTTAAAGATACCACGTTCATGTATTGTCTTAAACATATTTTAGGAGTGACTGTAATTCAAAGACTTTGTTGTTAAAGTTTAAGTAAATCATGATATTCTCTTTTTTATTTCCTCTTTCTCTATATCTTTTTCTGTTACATTGTTTCTTTCTTCTCAGCTTCTTCTTCTTGCCTTCTCCCTGGTAACATTTGCAATTAGTGATGATTCATGCCAATTGATGCTTAAAAAATGGACATTACGCAAAGACTTATGGTGAACACGTAAATGGGTTTCTTAATGATATTCCGCAAAGGTTTTAAGGATCTGTCAAATGAACTTCACCAACTTGCCCAACAAGTAGTTAAGAACACTATTGGTAGTCATCATAAATCATAGAAATTAATAGAGTCCCACAACACATACATTATGTCAGTAACAAAACAGGGAAACATTGAAAGTCATGTAAGAAGAATATTAGAAAAACAAGAAAAAGATAAATGAAGAAGCATTGAAGAGTCAGGTCAATTGCCTCATTTTTAAAAATATCTAAATCTGTATCCCCTTAAGCAACTAGTGTTCTTTCTGAAGTTACTTTTGCAATAATCTTTGTTATGATTTGTCTACTATAATCTAGTGGGTACCAATTGCTACCAATATTCTTCATGAATCATAATGCCGTAGAGAACATCTCGTCACTCTTCTGTCTTTGATCGTATACAAAGCCACCCCTCCAAACCTATTTCACCAGTAGATATATACATATACGTGTTGTGTGTTATCCGATAAAAATGAAAAGGAAAGTGTCTATTCCTCCTATGATCAAAATGAAAATGGAATTACTAATTATCTTGTAAAGTAAACCACAAATGGTTATTTATCCAAAATCAAATGGCTAGGATAAGAATAATAGAGCTATCACACTGGATAAGAACAAGACAACTAAATTATAGTAATAAACCGCAACAGCTCTAAGGAAAATGATGTACACAATTCTACAATCACTAACAAGGAATTACTTTTAGACGTGCTGATTTTTAAATTATAGTTTATAAAAAGATCACTAAGCTGAAACCACTGTCCACCAATGAAATGTTGACATTAACTCCACCAATTTCCATTAAATCACTCCATGTTTCCCACCACACGAAAAGTAATTCTTCCAGATTGATAAGTTCATTTGACAAAAGTTGTGACGAGACAAACATAGGAAACCTAAATTTAATGGAAAATAGGTCTAAACCATGGGTAGCTTAATTTTCCGAGTGCAGTTAAATATATCTGTAAAACATGATATTATGAACAAAAAATTACTTAAGCCTCTTTAATCAAGTTCCGCAGTTTTATTTGGGGAATTCATGGCAAAAAAAAATAAAAATAATAAAGAACTGATTTACTTGGGGAAGTGTCGGGGGCAAGCAAAGCAATGCCCTCAGCAGCAGCGGTTGAGCACCAGACTTGAATAAGAAGTTCTCGTCGGTGCATGTGAGGCCAGAGAGCCAATACAGACCAAGGAATTCCAAATACTATCTCACCCTCCAGGTGCAATCCCAGTCTCAATACAAAACCCTAAAAACCTTCGAAACCCCAAACACTCCAAATCTATTAGGTTCCTGAAGAGACACTGACCTACCACGGGGAAAAAAATCAATTCAATAAAACAAACAATCAAAGTACTGAAACGAAACAAACAACAAAACAAAATCCATTCAAACCCTAAACCTAACTAAAAACCCTAAATTACATAGATGAAATAGCGAGACAGGTGAGGGATATACTTACCAAAGCTAAGTCCAGTGCTGTCCAGCAAGATAACGTCCAGTATTGTCCAGAAAGAGAACGTCCAGTGTTGTGCAGGTGAGAAGAGAGAAAGAACGCGAGACAGGGAGAAAAGACGGTGAAGAAGAACGCTATACAGTGAGGAAGAACGCAAGACACTGAGGAAGAACGCAGAATAACGCGAGTGAGAGGGACACAATGTGTAGGATGTGGAGTGTGCCAGTTTTTTCACGAGAGAGGGACACAATGTTTTTGGTGTGAGTGTGTCCCTTTTCACGAGAGAGTGAAGAACAAAAACATTTTTCTCTTAAAATTGGATTATATATCATTTAAGGGTTTTTTTTATCTGTTAAGGGGTTATACATGGATAATCGTTACTTAAAAGTATAAATGTTTTTATATCTATGAGATAAAGTATTAAGATTTTAAAATGTTGATTTTATGGTATTTAAATCCTATCTCTCTAAACATAGCTTTTATTATGCTTAAATAACATTTTTTATATTTATGATTTATTTTAGCATTGTTTAAAGTAAAAAATATTGTAGTGTAGTTTTAAAGAAAATGACGTAAATGAAGAGATAATAATTTCATATGATATACTCAAAGTAAAATTAGTAATAATTTTTAGTCTAACAATCATGAAAGAAAGAAGTAGAGGCTATTTCTATCTAAGATACTAATTTTAACTGTTTTTAATGTTAAAAGTTTGGCCACAAAATAACAAATTCTAGATTCTAGAAACTGGTTAACATGGTAGAAAATCAATTCCAAGATATTTGTGAAAATTTGAACAACATAATTTGTTTTTAAAAATAAATAATTTTTTAGAAAATGAAAATATTTAGTATTTAGACATTGGTTGTAGTAACCATATGTGTGGAAATAAGGAATTATTTTCTTTTTTAGATAAATCAGTTAAGTATATAGTAAAATTGGATAACAAAATCAAAATTACGATTTGGGAAAGACAAAATTACAACTAGATTGAAGGATGATACTTAAAATTTCATCTTTGATATGTTATATGTTGCTAGTCTCTATCACAACCTATTAAGCATGGGCCAACTATCAAAGAAAGGTTGTATGGATATTCACCATGAATATTGCACATTAATTGACAAGAGCAAAAGGTTCATTATTAAAGTAAAAATGACTTTGAAATCACTTATTGCCTTTCAAAATTCAATATAAAGATACCATTGTTTGAGTTGTGTCATACCAAATGATGACTAGTTCTGGCATATGTGTTATGGACACTTTCATTTTTTTGTTAATTTTTTGTCAAATTACGTATTATTTATATATATATATATATATATGTTTACAATGTGTGTGAGACTTTCCAATTGGGAAAGAAACATTGGGAATCATTTCCTACAGGAAAATATGTTGAAACATGTGACTAGAAGTTGGGGTGGCAATGTGAGGCAGATCGTGCGGGGCAGCCTGCAGCCACTACACAAAACACAGTGCGCGCTCACTATTTTGGCCCGCTTAAGCCCAATTATAATACAAGTTCTATAGGTTTCTATACAAGCTCGGAGTATTTTTAAAAAAGTCCTAATACATGATTAGAGCTTATAGAAATACAAATATTTACAATTCATAGCTCAATACAAACTTAAAAGAGTATAGAGAGAAGGAGAGATTGAGAGAAGAAAGATAGAGAATGAGTAATCTTTATTATATGATTCAGTGCATGATGTACAAGGAAGGCTGGGTATTAATAGTACCCAGTGCAGTAGTAATACAAAGTAAATGTAAACAG